>CEVN01065858.1_pt1 | contig 17904 bp, 18 predicted proteins | sample 427041 | NCBI WGS metagenome assembly CEVN01 (sample SAMEA2623463, study PRJEB7988) | marine metagenome | biome: marine biome (ENVO:00000447); feature: surface water layer (ENVO:00002042); material: "saline water (ENVO:00002010), including plankton (ENVO:xxxxxxxx)" | depth 5 m
CGCATTCTAATTGCATCTCTCTCTGCCAAACAGGAATCGACTTTTTCGCCCAGAGCATCAATCTCTTGCCCGAGACTGGCAACCTCGGCTAAAATTGCGTCTGCAGCGGCGGAATCCCCCGATTTCTTTGCTTCCGCGATACCTCTAGCGGCCTCATTTCGCTTCTTTCTGAGTTGGTCAACATCATATCTTGCTTGCCGCCATTCTTCATCGAGACGGATCACCTCGTCGATGTTGTCATGAGGCATATCTCGCTTGTCATGATCAGCCTTAAGCACCTCTGCGTGCTCTCGGAACATGCTCATGTCCAGCATAACTACCAAACCTCAGGGTTCAACACTTAGACTTCAATGAATCGGGCAATCTGACTCTAAAGAGGGCGATGCATTAGAGGAAAGTAATCGCCTGAAACACGTGTTCGGGCCCTACAGTCAATATGGCACTGATGATGTATCCCAGTATCGCTCCACCATTTAACAGTGGCAATCCTGGTTGTGGATTACCTTGAGCAACAAACGCCATGAGTAGAACATATCCAATTAGACCTCCGATAAGTGTCCCGATTGCCACGAGTAATTGGGCCAAGTAAATATCTCCGTAAGGGTTCCAAATCTCTTGTCCCCAATCCGGTAAGAAAGTAATTGCTGAGATTACCAGCATTCCAGGGAAAATAACATCACCAAGACCCATAAATAAGGCATCTCGACTCTTCTTTTTCGACATCATTCTCCTTTCTTCATCAACTATTTCTGTTTCCAATCCCTCAGGAAGAGGAGGTGGTGAATCTTGCATTATGTCTCCTTCTTGTTCTAGGAAGGAATACCCTTTTTCTTTTGGGGCCACGAGTAAAACTGGCAATTTTAAGTCAATCATCGTATCTGCAAGTTCAAGCATATGCTTGCTTTTGTGAACTGCCCAATAATCGTAAATAGCGGCTAGAACCATGAAAATTATCACAAGTGTTGGAACGAATGAGATTCCAATCAACACAATAACTCCTGACCCAACCATAACTCCAACTGAATTCACTACCCACCATTCTGGATATTCAAGTAATGCAACAATAGATGCTATGGTTATGGCAACAGCAGAAAGGACAACAGAATACTTTGTTGCGAATCCAATAATGTAGAGAATAAGTAAGGTAAATGGTTGGATTGCATGGAATAAGCTCAGTGCAAGGGCGAGCAGAACAATTCCTTTGATGAGGTGTTCCAAACCCTTACGGGCCAACCAAATAATGGCGACAGTAAAAATTCCAATGAGCAATAATTGAAGCAAAATGAAACTTGATTGCGTAGTACCTTCATCTCCATATGCTCTAGCCTCTGGAATATCGTATAACGGTTGGATGAATATACCGATTCCGATGGTCACAATAAACATCCCAGCCATACCAGCCATCGATTCCCATTGGTCCTTCATCATCGAAAGGACACTCTCACTTCGCTCGGACACAGTCTCCCCCAAGTTCAAGTTCCATATCACCTTGACCCGTATCTGCGCCTACTAGCGAGTCGGGGGATGTGGAACAATGGAAGATCGAGAATGGCTCATGGATAGGAGATTTGCCGGTATGAATCTCGGTCTGCAGAGGGTTGAGTTACTATTGCAAAAGTTAGGTGATCCGCAAATGGATTTCCCATCGGTTCATGTTGCTGGAACCAATGGAAAAGGAACTCTCTGCAGTTTTCTTTCAAGCGCTGCAGCAAATAGCGGACTGAAAGTAGGTCTATTCACAACCCCTCATTTGGTAGTTATTGAGGAAAGAGTTAGGATTGATGGAGAGGTAATAGATTCCAAGACATTCGATAGTCATCTTTCCAGAATTAGAGATGCAGCTAGAGAAGTTGGGAAGGAGTTGGGAGAAGAACCTACATTTTACGAATGTACGTTTGCTATAGCCATGCTTGCTTTTTCAAAAGCCGGAATTGATCGAGGGATTATCGAAACCGGTCTTGGAGGAGAAGGAGATGCGACTTGCTTGGTTGACGCAGATCTATGTGTAATCACTACAATAGGATTAGACCATACAGAAATTCTTGGAAACACGCGTGAAGAAATCGCCCGTGCTAAAGCAGGAATCCATAGAGAAGGTGTTCCGATGGTGGCTTATCATCCGGGAGAAGATTCTGTTTTGGCAGCAATTGCAGAAGTCGCAGGAGATGATCTCTATGTTCATGAGGGTTCGAACTCGATTGTTGATTATTGGGAAGATTGGTATATTTTCTCAGATTATCTAGCGACATCATTTGGTTGGGAGCCTCCAAGTAGGGAAATAAATTGGCCTGGGCGTTCACCAAACTGGCCTCCATCTGAATTATTTGAATCAAGAATTTCAGTAAGCGCAGCGCATAATTCAGATGGTTTCAATGCAGATTTAATTGCTATCAATGAACCAACAATTCTACTTGTTGGAGTAACGAAAAAGGCGGATATAAATCAAGCACTTGGAGAGAATATTCGTAATTATTGGCATATGGATAATTTACGTCACATAATCGTCACTGAACCAACAACGGGAAGGAATCCGGCGGTGGATGCTGAGGACTTAGCTAAGGTAATTTTTGCAAATAGAAAGGACGAACCAATTATTGAAAGAAACCCAGTCAAAGCACTAGAAATTGCAGAGGTTATGGCCACAGAAGAAGATTGCAAAATCTCCGTTATGGGTAGTGTATATTTAGTTGGAGATTTGCTTAAATTTGTAGTCGAAAGAAGTGGTGGAAATCTCTGGGAACACCTTAGGGTACATTGAATATCAAAAGGGATGACCCACTTCGAGGGGTAAGTATGACGTCCAAGGCAGACGACAAGGTCGAACTAATTGTCAAGGTTGAGTCGAAAGACACGAGTTCGAAAGTCATCCTAATTATGTTGATTATTGTACTCGTTGGATTAGTAGTTGCAGTAATGATGCAGGGAGGTCCGGATGCACTTCTTTCAGGAAATGATCAAAGTGGAGTTGGAAATTGTGGAGATGGTATAGACAATGATAACGGCGGTCAAGCCGACCGGGACGATCCTGATTGTTATTCAAATCCAGAGATTTGGGAAGGCTATGATTCAAGTAGGTCCGAGGCAAACCGAGATAACGACCCTCCAGGTGGACGGCCCTGAGGTGAAATCATGAGTGGAAAATGGGACGCACGTTTCTTAGACCTTGCAAAGCACATTTCAGATTGGTCAAAGGACCCATCAACCAAGGTTGGTTGTGTGGTTGTTGGTGAAGATAGGGAAATCCGCTCAACTGGATTTAATGGATTTCCCAGAGGAATTGAAGATAATTCCGAGAGGCTAAACGATCGCGAACAAAAGTACCCCATGATTTGTCACGCTGAAGAAAATGCCATCATGCATGCAGCAAGAATCGGTATCTCTCTGAAAGACTGTGTTGCATATGTTACATGGCCTCCATGCTCAAGATGTGCTAGATCTCTGATACAAGCAGGGGTCAGAGAAGTGGTATTTCCTGCGGATTGTGAGATACCAGAGCGATGGGAATCAGACTTTGCGATTGCTACCGGTATGTTCAATGAATCAGGTGTAACCTATCGTTCAGCCTGATTACTCTGAAAGCATTGTCCAAAGTTCTTCTAGGTCAGAGTACAACTCTTCAAGGGTTCCATCATTGACCAAAATTAAGTCTGCTAAGGCTGCAGTTGCATTGAGTGCCTGTCCAGACTCATCTTTCGCGACAGCTTCCTTCTCTTCATTTGCAAAGAATGTCTCTTTGTCAGAAATATCCCCGGTTCTTGCACGCGATTGAGCTCTCTCCCAGCGTGCATCCATCCCGGCTCTAACTTCAATTAAAATGAAATCCTCACGCTCACGCAACGCTTCGACTTCACCAGGTGTCCTAATCGAATCGATAACCGCATTTTTCCCATCTAATCTCTCAATCAGCATTTCTGCAAGAATACCAGGTCCGCCCAATCGACGTAATTCATTTCCTCCATTGATTAAATTCTCACGAGATTCTTCGATTCCGTTCTGTTTGAGATGAGCACGTATCGAATCAGAGCATGATTCACTTGCCAACCCCTTGGATACAAGAAAGTCAACTACGGTTGATTTACCCGAGGCATAGCGTCCGGTCAGTCCTATCAGCATATGTCTCGGAATGGTTGGCATTCAATATCGCTTTCTAACTCCAATAACGCCTAGTCTTTGCATATTGCAGTTCTGCATTATGGATAGATCGCAACAAAGCCACCCTATTTCCTCGAGATAGACCTCTCAATAATCTGGTAGCAGTTTCTTCTCCAACACCTCTTCCCATCAGGGCTAAAATTGCATCATGGCCATGAGTTTGAATCAATTCGGCATTCTTTTGCATTCTGCCTCTATCCTTCTCATCATTACTTGTAATCCATGTGATTAGCATCGATTCCATACGTTCAGGAGCACATGCACGCATCCTACCCCCGCACTTCGAGCATGGTTCTATTCGATTATCCATCCGACCTACTCTACTTCGGCTTTTATCCTTACAATTGAGACAAATTAATACCGCTCTTTCCGCTAATAGACGGGTTTCTAATCTATCTCGCAATTGTTCGTCTGACCAGGCAGGTAACAACAAGTCACGTTCTGATTTTGGAGACAAACCGAGTGGACCAGAGGGTGTATGAATAATCTCAACCCTACCTTGCTGAATATCTCTAATCAAATCCATTGTTCCTTCTATATCCATTCTTTCATGGAATAACTTTGACAGCGCTTCTTCGACTACTGGAGTCCCACGATAACGTTGCATCAAACCCTGCATATTGACTCGACGCGGGTCGGCAGCCTTCTGTAAAACACCCATTTTTCTTGCAACTTGGACCATCCTCCAGCGCAATGCTCTGCCATTCGGAATTGTCATTCTAAGCACTGTTTCAAGCGCATCTGGAGAAGTTGTAGTCAACCATTCAATTACATGTGCAGGAGTAGTTCCCGGTACTTGGAATGCAATTCTATATGGGTCGATGAGCGTAGTTCCCATCTTACCCTCTCTCATCGACCCCATAGCTTGAATGAAGTGTGCAAGAGTTTCATTTATCCTGCTCCCTCGACAGGTGTTTAACACCACAGTTTTGTCTCTATTTTCAAGAGTAATTATATTGTCAGTTGGTAGATTTTCAGTCGCATCGATATGTTCTGCTACCGCAGTCAAGAAATCTGCCCGCGCCTCATCTGATAGTGGATAATCAGAGTAATCAATGTCTCCAGGAATCGCTTCCATAGCGCCTATGGCGCAAGCAGCGCTTCTTCGTAATCTGCCAACTTCCAATGCTACTTTTTCCGGCACAGGAGGTAACTCTCCTGCCCATACAGGTGCTTCTCCAGTATCTTTCACAGGAGCTACCAACAATTCGCTCTGTTCAGGGTCAGCATCAACAATCATCCATGTTCTACCCGCCATAACGAATCTTCTTGGCCTTCCAGCATCATCTTCTCCAGTATCATTTAGCGAAAGGACAAATGCTTCGTCAACTGAACCTAGGCTACGGCGGGTTACTGCGTCACGAACTCGATAAGAAATTTCATCAGGTATCATTGAGATATGTTGGGTACGATTTCTTCCTAATTTTCCAGCCGGTGAAAACCAACCAGCAGTAAGTGACTCCGGTAGATGTTTGATCATCGATTTCCGCCATTTGGTTTTCTGTGCCTCTTCATACTCCTGTTCCCAAGGGGGTCTTTCTTCTGGTACAATTTCATCAGGAATTGCCTCAGAATTAGCTTTCTCTGCTAATCCTTGCCATAATTTTGGATGCCAGATAGTTGGATCTGAATGTCGAGGTTCCTCGACTAATCGAAGGAGCCACCTATCGTCAAGAACTCGTAATACCGCAATAGTGTCAGCTTCTGACCAATCTGGAAAAATAGTAGATTTTTTCAGTAATTCAGTCGCCATTTCGATAGGAACAACTCCTCTTTCTGCGGCCATTTGAAGGAATTGATTTGCAGCAACAATGGCCGGATTATATCTCCATTCAACACCCTCCAATTCACCGGCCATGGCACGTCTTGCAATCACTGCACATTCAGCGATATCATCAATTTCCCAAGCCAAAACATCACCTCTTCCAGTTCCTCCGAGGTGATGTTCAGCTCGCCCAACACGTTGCAACATCCTATCTACAGCCCTTGGGCTGTTCAATTGGTGAACTCTACGAATACTACCAATATCAATGCCTAATTCAAGGCTCGAAGTACAAATTAGACCGTGTAATTCACCTGCTCTGAGTGCCTCTTCCATTTCTTGCCGGGTTTCAGCAGCTAAACTTCCATGGTGAACACCAACTTTAATCTCGGGAACGATAGAAGACAGCCTTTGAGCAACTGTTTCAGCAGCAGATCTAGAGTTAACGAATACTAAGGAAGGAGAGTCTTCTATTAGTGTGTGAGCGAGATAGCGAAATGCGGCAATGGACTTGGGAGAAATAGCCCATTCGCCCGCCAATAAATCATCTTCTGCAGTTGGAGTTTCTCGGTGAACGGTAACCTTGGTAGTTCTTGGTGCTGGGCCAAAAATCGGTTCACCTGTAACCGACATCCATTTTGCAACTTCATTTGGGTTGCCAACGGTTGCAGATAATCCGACTCTTTGGAACTCCCCCTTCACTCCATTTAACGCTGAAATTCTTTCAAGTCCTACCAGAAGTTGTGCCCCTCTCTCACTTGCCGCCATATCATGAACCTCGTCTAGAATTACCGCCTTTACTCCAGCCAAATGCTCTCTCAATCGGCTTCCCAATAACATAATTTGAGCGGTTTCTGGAGTAGTGACTAGCAAATTAGGCGGATTCTTTGATTGCTTAGTTCTCTCTTTTTGACTAGTATCTCCATGACGTAGTCCGACACTTATCCCGAGTGGCTTGAGTAAACTCTCCAATCTACGATCAATATCTCTATTCAATGCTCTAAGCGGAGTTATGTAGAGTATTGATAGCGAATCCCATCCTTCACTCAATGCTCTCGATGCGATTGGTAATATTGCAGCCTCAGTTTTTCCACTACCTGTGGGGGCAACTAAGATTCGGTGCTTTCCAGCAACCAAATCCGCTGTTGAAGCCTCTTGCACCGGAGTCAATTTCCAGCCGCGCTGCTCGACTAATTCCCGCACAAGCGGATGAAGTAGTTCGAGAGCCTTGGTAGACATACAGTCAATGGTAAAGCCGAACCAACATGAACCGATTGGTTCTGAGGTTCTTTTGTTTTTTTTCTACGATTATGGATGGGCTGGAATCTCGTCTGACCAGTGTTCCATTTTATTGAGTGTAATTGTTACATTTGTTACTTCACCTTGTTCCCAATAATCAACTGCAATGAAAGTTGGTCTATTCCCAACTTCCTGCCAACATTGTAGAGCTCTGTTCAATAGAGTATCATATTCGTTTACCTCGGCTGCTTTATTGGCATCCGCTAGACCAAAGGTGCTCAACCAGTTATTCAAATGCCACACCGGTTGATTTGGGTCGCCTCTTCCTAGATTGCAACTCATCTCCTCTTGCTCAGATTCACCATAAGGAGTATCCCAAGTATGTTTCCAAGCCGGTAATAACTTGCTATAATTTTCTGAATATTCCATTTCAATAAAAATCACCACATCCAGCCTCGCAATAGACATATCACCTAATGATGGCCATGGAGTGCCTAATTGATGAATATAGGATCTTTCCAATATGCCGGTTTCATTCAAGACATATTCCAAGTGGTCGCCTGGAATCCTATGATTCTGAATTAGAAGACTAACCACATCTCCACTGCTGTTGTTATGTAGGGAATTAAGTGTACTTAACCAGGAGAATGCATCCACACTTCCAAATGCACAAGGAGGGACTGTAGCCAAACCTAGTGCATGACAAAACACTACATCATCTGGACTATTTTGTAATTCAGATGGATGATATGGATCCAACATAAATGCTCTAATTCCATCATCCCATTGACTTTCCAACCCTGTTAGATGATTTATTCCTGCAATTATTCCATCTTCTGGAGTAGAGAATGAATTGTGAGTCTCAGGAAAGGTAAAATCATCATACGTTCTTAGGCAATATTCACCCTTTCCATGACAGGTAATTTTGCTGTTCCAATCTCTTGGGTCAAATCCTCTTTCTTCTTCCCATTCATTTGGTAAACCATCCCCATCCATATCTAAATCTAAGACATCACATAGGCCATCATTATCAATATCCGATGGTATTGATGTATTATTTCGAGGCTCACTTTCACAGTTTAACTCTACAGTATTATTGAATCCGTCTCCATCAATATCATCGTCTTCCTCGTCTTCAATTCCATCATTATCCAAATCTGGCGGTGATGGTGAATAACAACCAGAAATAAACAAACTAAATCCGATAAGGACCGTAACCAAAGTACGATTCATAGGTCTACCTAGATTACTTTCAAACATGAATCCATTGGAACATCACGCGATAAGGGACATAATCGATGGGTGTGACCGAACAGACGATGGCAGGGCCGTTCAAGAGGATGAAGACCATCTCTAGAAGATGGTGGATGGGTCAGAAGGACAACCATTTCCGCATAGTGACTTCATTGACAATTCTGTCTGTAGCGGCAACTATTTGGGGAATTCTATTCTTGTTTGTTTTGGGTGGAACCACCGATCAATCGAAAGAAATGTGGGTCTCCTGGAGTTGGTTAGGACTTATTTTAGGAGGAGTCGGAGCATTTTGGTTGGTTCCAGAATTTTTGGTTTATCTTAGTCAAAAAGCAGCCTTGGATGAGATACTTTTACTTGATTCACGTCCAGAAGTTCTCAGAAGGCGAAAAGAAGCCGAAGAAGCAGCAGATATGCTTGGTCCTGGATATCAAGCGCATCTCGTCCGATTGTACAATGAATTAGGGATAAAGGTCAGTTCAAGGTTTAAACATATCAAACCAACAGAAATAGTTCCAACAGAATATGATTCAGATTCATCTAAGGAACAGGCCGATAAATTATCAGAGCCATGGGATGAAATTAGAATAGATTCAGAACCAAGTGCGGCTGTTAATTTCCTAAAGACTTGGTTAAACACCAGAAACTCACGCCTATCTCAAATACTTCCTCGAGCAAAAATTCTGACTCAAAAAGAGGCGAATTGGGTAATCATAGGATTTAGTTTATTGAGTTCAGTGATGTTACTCTACAACATGATTTTCGGACTAGCAACTGGAGATAATGATGGTGCTAGAGAATATTCTGTTGACCTAACTCTAATGCTTGCCGGCGACGACTCAATTCACTCCCTAGCCCCTCATTTCGATGGAGTCAGTATTCTCCTTACGATAACAACTCTAACCTTATTATTCCTTACAACTCAAGCAAAAGAAATTAGTTCATCACCAAGGAAATCTAAAACCAACTTCGAAGAGGAGGAGTAATCTTGGATATTGATGTAATCAAGAGAGAAGCAACCTTAGCCATTGGTTTGGTAATTCTACTCTTAGGTTCAATGACTATTGCAACAGGCTCCTATCCTCCAATGGTTGTTGTTGAGTCGGGTTCAATGATGCATGATCCAGAAAACGGTTCTGTTGGTGCTATTGACCCCGGTGATTTGGTGTTGGTAATGTCGCCCGATAGACATCAGGTAATCACGTTTGCAGAAGCAACTCAAGAGGGAGGTGAACATTATGGATACGAAACCCATGGTATGCCGGGGGATGTCATCATTTTCAGAAAGAATGGCGGTTCCGACACTCCAGTCATTCACAGGGCTCTACTGAAAGCCGAGAGAAATGAATCAGGGGGATGGGACGTCCCAGGAACTGACATTAGTGGCGTAAATTCAATTACTTTAGAATTGGATTATGATTGCTTTCATGGAAACTCAAAACTGACAATCCGTGATTGGGAACCTCAACATGAAGGATATATCACAACAGGTGATAATCGATGGAGCAATGGTTGCCAATACGACCAACAATCACTGACTGATGAAAATGGAAATCTTGTCACAGCAATCAAGGATGATTGGGTTATTGGAACTGCCTCTATGGAAATTCCTTGGGTCGGTGCTGTAAAATTATACGCTAGCGGAACATCGAATCAAGTAACTCCAAATTCATGGAGTAATCTTGCAATATTGGTTGCAATGGTAATCGCAACTCCGGTTATCATAGAAATGATAACCGACCGTATAAATTCAACAAAAAATACTAGTGAAGAAGAGGAGTAATAACCTTTTTTGGTTAACTAAACAAACGAGGAATGATGATTGGAATAATGACAATAAATAACACAATCAAACTACTCATTGAACTTAATCGATTTGCTGCATTCTCGATTCTTAGTGGGTCTCCTCCACGCATGATGAATCTCATAGTTGAGTGAGCGGCATCTCTGAAGATATGACCTCCATCGAAAGGAACCATTGGAATTAAATTTGCAAATCCAAGAAGGAAATTAATCCAAGCCAACCAGAAAAGGAAATCGAAAGCAGCCAACATTCCTTCGGTTCCAAGGTTGGAGGCAATTATTCCATCACCTGCAGTCAACATTGCCCGTTCTTCTAATGGCATTGTATGCCCATCATTTTGAATTGGGACCCCTAACATAATCAACGGTGCTACTAGCAAAAGTACTCCTTTAGTTGGTAAACTCAATTCATCATTAGTCAAGAATGCCCAGCCCTCCGCTGCTGCTGTGTTTGAGCGCAGATTACTGACTCCAACAAAGGCGTCGCCTCTTTCAATTCCTAGTGTCTCCATCAATACTCTAGTTTCTTCCATATCACAGCCGCTGGTTTGTTGGCATTGGTCCATATGATACTGCCAACGATCTGTAAAGGTGATTTCGATAACCCTAGTTTCAGCATCATTTTCTTGAGAAGAAATTACAGTAAAATTAGCAACCTCTCCTGATGAATACTTCTTCATCTGCTCGGTAAATTCATCACTATCAGTAACTCTCGAATCTTCGATATGGGTAATGGTCTCATAAGCCATTAATCCAGCATCTTGCGCTCCTGTATCGCTAATAATACCAGTTGCATGAACTCCGGGAGTTTTTGCAACAAATCCATTCGCTGTTGCGGATAATAATACAAGGACGATTAAGGTAGCAAGCAAGTTGATTGAAGGTCCAGCCGCAAAGAGTCGCATTCTTTCTCTGCGTGGAGCCCTAGACATTTCTTCATGCTCTGGTTCTGCAAATGCTCCGACTGGTAAAGGACCAGCCATAAGTAATCCAAAAGATCGAACTTGCATTCCGTGCGCTCTTGCTTGAATACCATGGCTATATTCGTGTATCACAAGTGCAAAAATTAAGGCTATAATTGGCCACCAGAATGGAACAAAACTAGTCACACCCGGTATAAGAAGAAGGTCAGACGCAGGAAGTACTTCCTGTTCAGCTGGAGCCAAAGCGGTTGCGAATGCAGCCGCGACTATCATCAAAATTACACCAAACATCACAATAAAGCATAACCATATGGAAATTTCACCATAAATTCTCCAAAATTTTCTTGGTCGAGAAAATTGTTCTAGAGCAACCTTTCCCCTACCTGTTCGAAGCATCAGAATTATTCCCAAGACTCTAGTAGCATTCCATTTGTCTAATGTTCCATTAAACTCCAAATATACCAGTGAAAAATACCAACAGGCGATGACAATTATCACCCAGAGGGGGGCCCAACCTCTAATTCCAGCCCAGCCTAATAAGCCGAGGAAGAGAATTTGATTGAGGTTCAATCCCCTTTCCATATACCTCCCTCGTTGCCCACTCCTCTTGAATCCTCGTAACTAAATCCACAACTGACTTTACTAGAGACCAATTCGGCTAGTTATGACAAGCCAAGGGGATGTGGCAGAACGAAAAAAAAATCGTGAATTAGATGCCCTTCGTCGTGATACATCAGCTGTTGCTAGATTGCTAAAACAGGCAAGAATGGATGAAATCCGTAGTGACGTCATCCTCGCTAAATCTCAACTAACAAATGTCGAGTCAAGACTAGCTGGAAAATCAGAGCCGCTTGATTAGTACGCCATAACTGGAAGGCTCATGTTCTGCCAGATTCAAGAATTTGGTCAGTTAATTCAGAAGCACTCAATTGAGTATTGATTTTACGAGCACCGTCTGATCTACTGATTAATGCTAGGAATCTATGCAATGGCATTCCCTCGTGCCAATTCAAGTATGGCGCACCATTTCGAGTTAGAGGTACATTTGGAATACTTCTTGCAAGTACTCGAAGTTTTCCTGTTAGCCCATCTACTGGAACTTTCATCACTCTCCAACTATCTCCTCTTACCCCCTTAAGTCGAAAGGCATACAGCGGCTGGAGGCCGCATTTCTCACCGGTGCTTTTCAGAGCATCGTACTGATCTTTAGTACGACCAGAAAGATAGATTTTGTCTGTTTTTGAAGATTTTACTTCAATTGGCATGCACATATCTCCTCTAAGGGCGAGAATATCCCCAGTACCTTCGGAACCACTACCTGGCGCTCTCACAACTAAGAATGGGCGTTGACATACCTGCATCGCCCGTGCTCGCTCAACTTCTGTGCAAGAGCGAGTAATTGCAACCACTCCCTTCCTCTCACCTGCGAGCACCGAGCGTAATTCGCGTTCGTAGACCCCAGTCATGTGCATAGCGCATTGTCAGGGTTCTTGACGACATCGCTTGACATTAATCACTAATGTACCGTTTTGATGTTTACCAAACAACCCGATGTCGTCAATCTAAATTTGCTAAATTCAAAGAAATTGTGATGCGAAAATAGGAACGATTGAAGACGGAGTTGATTGCAGCAACACCGTGGCTGAGGTAGCGGTGAGGACTGAAGATTTCCGCTTAGCCTACAGATTGTTGAACCGATTAAGAGATTCAGGAATTTCTCATACGCAAATAGACCCCGATCATCCTGTGCCTAATCGAGTAAATTTCTGGATTGCATCACATGATGAGGTTGGTAAAACCAAAGATGAACGTGGCATAGGCTGCACAGTGGATGAAATAGATTCGGTAATCGGTTCGATAATCAATAGAATTACCATTGGTGAAAAAGTTCAAAGAATTTGTTTCGGGATAGATCCAGGTCCACGTCCGGGTCTATCTTGGATTGCAGACGGACGACATGCTGGCTGTGTTCAAATGGAATCGGTTGATGCTACTGTCGACCAAATCATGGCAATTCTAAATGATTTTAATCCACCCGAATCGGTAGTTAGAATTGGTAACGGTGCACCGACCATTTCATCTCGAATTGCCAATGTTTGCTTAGCAAGAGGCCTATCGGTTCAATTTGTTGATGAAAAATCAACATCAATCGGTTCGCGTCACGATCATGTCTTAGCAGCTCGTTCAATTTGTAGAAAAGAGGGAATTCCTGTTACTCAGCGACTACAGGTTATCCCTACTGATGGTGAAATAAGGGAGATTCAAAGGAGAAGCCGATATATCTCTGAAGGAAGATTGACAATTCCTTCCAAGCTCGCTAGGGCCGTTGCTGTTGGAAGATTTACCCTTCCAGAGGCGGTTAAATTACACATCGATAGTCTCGATCGCTAAATTTCACCAATCAAAGATACTTACCACGCCTATATGCTCGGGTTTGATCAACACCCGGAAATCTATCTTCTGATTCCCGATAAACAGTTTTCATGTTATTTAGGAAATTATTGTCATCTGTTACGATTAGAACTTGGTCAACTCCAGGGTCCTCACCTTCATCCATCCATGCTAGTACAATTTCCATAGTCATTCTAGCACCTTCTCTGTGAGGGTATGCAAAAACATCCATACAAATTGGAGGCATTACCAAGGTCTTTCTTTTCTTTACATTCTCAATTTGTTCAAACATTGAGGCATATGATTGCTTGAGTAAATCACGCCTGAACTCGTCTTGATTGGGTCTTCGACAATCTGGACCTACCACATGAACCAAATTATCGAAAGGTAGATTGAAACCTGGTGTTGTAACCGCTTCTCCAACTCCACATGGTTGAAGATTTTCCTTACGCCTTTCAACAGCAATCCCATGACAGAACTCTCGTAGTTCTGGTCCCGCTTTCTGGTGTATTTTTTCATCTAGGCCTTCTCTTCCAGCTAGGCGATTATTGGCGGTTGTTACTAGAAGGTCACCTTCTACGCGTAGAATGTTCCCATAGAGAACTCGAACGTCACCATATTGACATTGTCGGACAATGACAGTCTCCGCCATACAAGTGCGAGAGGAGGCCGCCCTCTTTCACCTCTTCGTTGGTCAATTCACTAACTTCTTGGTTGGCAAAGGGTTCATTCACACGGACCTATTCGGACCCAATGCAATGTCTGTCGGGTATGTGCTAATCAATGTCGAACCTGGCGCTGAATATGACGTATTCAACGCCGCATCAGAATTACCATTCGTGGTAGATGCAAATCTATTATTTGGAGATCATGATTTAATTGTAAAAATCGAGGCAGAAAATATGGGAGTTATCGCTCGGTTGGTGGTCGATAATATACGTTCGATTGACGGTGTTCTAAACACAAAGACCCTTGCTTGTGCTGAATTATGAGTTATTTTTCTGCTCAAGAAAGTATGATGGATTTTCTGAAAAGGTACCTACAGCGGCGCAGTATTGCGATTATTAGCCTCAAACTTCATAATCTCCCCGAGTCGCCGCCTTTGCGGAGGTGGATAATTCAATGTCTAAGAAATACTTCGTGTTGATGGAAGGCGGAAAGGATACTGCTCAGGTGTTTGTAAGCAAGCAACCTCGCGGCGCCGCTCTGAAAGCAGCTACACGTGGTCACACCGATATTCAACTGCGCGAGCGCGGTACGAATAAGGTGCACATGTTCACAGGTTCGACCGCAATGGTCCCAAAACCTGCGAATGGTCCAGCATGGCTTCCCGACAAGATCAAGAAGGCCAACGTGAAGAAGTCCGGCATCAAGCACCTCTGATTTACTCAGAGTGCGCTGATTCGGACTATCTGCGCTGATTTACGTAAACCCGTCCGCGATGACTTGGTGAATGCGCGGACGGGTGAATTCGATTACGTCTTCAATCCCAACTTTCTAGCAATCATTGCTATAGGGTCATAATATTCGGTAACGACCCTTTCTTTCAATGGGATAATTGCATTATCTGTTATGTTGATTCCAGCCGGGCAAACTTCAGTACAGCACTTCGTGATATTACAATATCCTAGTCCGAAATCTTCCTTGATTTCCGGTATTCTATTTTCAGTGTCTAGAGGGTGCATTTCTAAGCCTGCGAGTCTAACAAAGAATCGTGGGCCCGCAAATTCATCGAATTTTTGATGTTCTCGAAGTACGTGGCATGTATTTACACAAAGCATGCACTCTATACAGGCTCTGAATTCTTGGATTCTATCCGCTTCTTCTTGTTTGAATTCCCAGTCAAGTTCCTCTGGTCCATTAACTGGCACCATTTTCTTATTCATTTCATAAGCCCAAGATATATCTGTGACGAGATCTTTTGTTATTGGGAAAGCCTGCATTGGTTTGACTGTGATTGGTTCACCTTCGGGGGTTTCTTCCATTATGTCTTCCATGCGAGTCATACACATCAGTCGAGGCATTCCATTTACCTCGGCACTGCAGGAACCACATTTTCCAGCCTTACAATTCCAACGGCAGGAGAGGTCAGGTGCATGTTCGGCTTGAATTCTGTGTATCACATCAAGAACTACCATTCCTTCATCCATTTCTACGGTATAGTCGACCATCTTTCCAAGAGCTTCGCCATGAGCATCTCCGACTCCTCGAAATACCCTGAATGTAACTTCTTCAGACATTTCACTCGCCCTCCTGATCTAGGTCGTCGGCATCAAGAAGGGCTTTGAGTTCTTCATCAATTGCCGGGTAACTTGTATGCTCAATTTCCATTGAACCGTCTTTTCCTTGAGTAATTACACTGTTTACTTTACCCCAGTGCTTGTGATCGGATTCAGGGAAATCATCTCTTGTATGTCCGCCACGTGACTCTTCCCTCTGAAGCGCGGCAAGTGCACACATTCGTGAAACGTCTATCATGGCTCCCAATTCCAGTGCTTGGTGCCATCCTGGATTGTAAATTCGCGACCCACCTGGGCTAGTAATGGCTGCACGCTTTTCAAGTTCATCTAGGTCGCTCAGAGCTTCATTAAGCAAAGTTCCAGTTCGAATAATCCCAACCTTTTCCTGCATCATTTCCCTTAGATCTTCGACAACCGATGCGGGATTTTCTCCTCCTTCTCGACCGAATGGAGCGAGGGTTTCTGAAATCACATCTGCAATTTCTTCATCGGGTATTTCAGCAAAAGAATCGATTTTTTCTGCTCTTGCTGCAGCATGTTCTCCAGCTATCTTTCCAAAAACGATTAGATCGCTAAGTGAATTTCCACCAAGTCGATTAGCACCATGTAATCCAGTTGCGGCTTCTCCAGCAGCATACAATCCTCTTACGGTCGACTCCTGAGTTTCAGGGTGAACCTTTACTCCACCCATGACGTAATGTGCTGTCGGCCCTACCTCCATCTTTGTAGTCGTGATGTCGACTGCAGCCAATTCCTTGAATTGATGATACATTCCTGGAAGTTTCTTCTTGACATCCTCTGGAGTTCTCCAAGAGATGTCTAGGTAAGCTCCTCCATGTTCACTTGCTCGTCCTGCATCTCTTTCAGAGTTGATTGCTTTAGCAACAACATCTCTCGTAAGTAATTCTGGTGGCCTTCTCTTTGTGGCTAGTTTTCCGGAAATAACCTCATCTACCCATTCTAAGGCTTCTTTTTCTGTATCTGCAAATTCATCTGCGTACATTTCAGGAATGTAGTCGAACATGAATCTCTGACCTTCTGAATTGGTCAACATTCCACCCTCTCCTCTTACTCCCTCGGTTACGAGAATACCTTTGACACTCGGAGGCCAAATCATTCCTGTTGGATGGAATTGGACAAATTCCATATCTCCTATTTCTGCTCCAGCCCAATATGCCAAAGCATGCCCTTCACCTGTGTATTCCCAAGAACCCGAGCACACCGCCCAACATCGAGTAATTCCACCGGTTGCAAGAACAATTGATTTCGCTTTGAATAGATGGAGTGATCCATCGTTTCTATCGTAGGCAAAACAACCCGTAACTTCACCATTATTGGTGAACAATCTTCGAACAGTGAATTCCATGAAAACATCCATTCCCATGTGAACTCCTTTTTCTTGAAGTGTTCGAATCAATTCTAATCCTGTTGCATCACCGATGTGAGCCAGTCTAGGATAGGTATGTCCCCCGAAATTTCTCTGACTGGTTAGTCCCTTTGGGGTTCTATCGAATACAGCCCCCCAAGTCTCGAGTTCCCTGATTCTATCAGGAGCTTGTTGAGCATGGATCTTTGCCATTCTCCAATCATTGAGGTATTTTCCACCCTTCATAGTGTCACGGAAGTGAACTTTCCAACTATCTCTTGGGTCTTTGTTTGCCAAAGCAGCAGCAGCGCCTCCTTCGGCCATTACAGTGTGGGCTTTTCCAAGCATCGATTTACAAACTAAAGCGACACTTGCACCCTCTTGACTCGCTGCTATAGCGGCTCTAAGTCCTGCACCACCTGCTCCAATAATTACTACATCATGTTCGTGAGTAGTATAACTTTCTTCGGAAATATCGTAACGCATTCATAGACCCCCAATTAATACAATGTCACTCAAACCAAAGAAGGGGTCAGTGCATGCGTATATGTAGAAGTCCGCAAACATAACCCAGAACAAAGAATAGAGTGCCCATTCTTTGTGTTGCTCGTTGAGTTTGGTGGATAATTTCCAGAGTTTGTATTTCATTCGATTCATTGGTGTGGAGGTCCAATCTTGCGAGGCTCCCCCGACAACATGTCTGAATGCATGACATCCGAAAGTATAGCCGGTGAGCATGATTACGTTGACTAGGAGAATTAGGCTACCAACAGTTAC
>CEVN01040489.1_pt1 | contig 17898 bp, 17 predicted proteins | sample 427041 | NCBI WGS metagenome assembly CEVN01 (sample SAMEA2623463, study PRJEB7988) | marine metagenome | biome: marine biome (ENVO:00000447); feature: surface water layer (ENVO:00002042); material: "saline water (ENVO:00002010), including plankton (ENVO:xxxxxxxx)" | depth 5 m
TTACATGGGGCAGTATTTTATTTATTGGTTTATTTTCAAAATATTTATGTTCAAATTTTATTTCAAGGTTGACTGGATCCCTTTTGGGTGCATTAGCTTTTTTTATAATAACAAACTTTGGTGTATGGTCTCTCGGATATTACGAATATTCGATTAATGGACTAATAAATTGTTATTATATGGCAATACCTTTTTTTACATACAGTTTAATTTCTACCTTAATTTTTTCACTAGTTATAGAAGCAATTTATAAATATAGATTTTTATTATTACCAGCTAGAAAATAAATTATATAAAAATTATTCATATATGAAAAACTCAAAGATTAGTATGAGCTCAAATAAAAGCTTTGGAATAGTTTTTTTTATATTTTTTTTTATTTTGGGTATTTGGCCCTCAATAAATGGGAATCAAATTAATTATATACTTTTAATATTAGGATTTATTTTTTTAATCCTTGGTTTATTTAATTCAAAAATATTAACACCTTTGAATTTTGTATGGTGTAAATTAGGAATTTATTTGGGGATTATAATATCACCAATAATTATGGGTATTATTTTTTTTTTAATAGTCACTCCTATAGGAGTGTTTATGAGACTTATGGGAAAAGATTTAATAAGAAACAAAAAAAATAAATCTTTTAAAACATATTGGATAGAAAGGCAAAAAGAGAAAAGTTCGATGAAAAATCAATTTTAAAATAATTAAATGAATAAAAATGAAATTATTTATGGAATTTTAGTTGCTTCTAATGATTATGATAGATTTTTAAAATTAAATTTAAAAATTTATAAAAAAATATTCTCAGAGTTCGGAAACTTTTACATTGTAAATGTTTCAAATTTACTAATATCAAAAGACAAAATAATACTAAAAGAAAGAAAGAAAAAATTTTTCTCAAAAAAAATAAAAGTTTTCAAACCAAAAAATAAAAATGATTTTTTGAACTTTTTTAATAACAAAACATTTGTTGTTTTTAATAATTTGGGCAGGAATCTTTCAAATCTTAAAGTAAATTTTTATTTAAATAAAATAAATTATCTACAAATTCTGCTGATGAACTACGGTCATATTAATAATGCAGTTGAATTATACAAACAAAAAAATATTAAATATGTAAATTTTACTGGCTTAAAATTTTATATTAGAAGAAAATTAATTAATTACTTATATAGATTGTTAATTTTATTAAATATTTTTCCCAAAATTGATATCTATTTCGAATCTTCAAATCAAATTTTTAATAATACATATAAAAAAATTAAATTTAGAAAAAAAATAGAAAGATTTATACCTTTTGAAATTAATTACTTTAGAAATATTTTCAAAATCAATAGTAGATCATATGATAACTTTAAAAAAATAAAGAAGTCACAATCTAAGTACATTTGTTTTGTTGATAGTAATATTGATAATTTAGATGTAGTTCTTAGAGAAGGAAGAATATCAAACAAGCTGAAAATATTATACTATTCAAAATTAAAAAAGTTATTCGACTTACTAAAATTAATTTTTAAAAAAAAGATTTTAATTTGCCTACATCCAAAAAATAAAGATCCAATGATTGGTAAAATTTTCAAAAATTATGATATGGTAAAATTTAAAACTCCTGAAATTATAAGAAAATCATATATAGTTTTATTTCATGATTCAAGCGCCGCATTAGATGCAATAATTTTGAAAAAAAATCTCTTATGCATAAGATCAAAAATTTTAGGAAATTATTGGAATGATAGAATTGATCAATATATAAAAAAACTTGATTTACCTTATATAAATTTAGACAAAGAATATAAAGTTAATAAAAAAACATTATTTAAGAAGTTTCGTTCGGCAAGAATAAAACAACAAAAGTACATTATAAATAATTTACAAATTGATAATAATAAGCTTGGTGAAGATAAAGTAATAGAAATAATTAAAAAATTTACTAAGTAACTACTTAATATAATTACATTACTGCATCTATAGATGCTTTATCTTTTGGAAATCTATAGTTTTCATCAAATTCTTCTCCAAGCTTTTCATGCATTTTTTCTCCCTCTGAAGAAAATTTCTCAGCAATTTTTATTTCATCCCACCTTTCAACTGGAAATTTTGTATAGTAAGAAAAAGTTTTTGCTAGCCCTCCAATTTCTTCAGAAGAAAGATGTGGCATGTTTAGCATACTTTTATCACCACCTGTAATTCCTAGAGTAACTATATCATCTTCTTTTATATAGCCTTTTTTAATTGCCAATTCTCTTAATGGAGTTCCGTGATATGGCGCAAAAATGAATGCACCTGTTGCCTCCATACTTTTAGGCAATTTTCTTGTAAAGTTTACTGTATCAAAAATTAACTCTCTTGTTTCATCTGGCATACCAATTATACAGTTTGCTTTGGGTGTATATTTATGTTCAGCAAGCATTTCAAATGCTCTTATTTGTACTTCATCAGAAACATTTCTTCTAAGGTAGTTTTTTCTGTAATCTGCATTTCCATGTTCAATTCCAATATCACATCTTAACATATTCATTTCTTCAAGACTATCTGCTCTATGCTGGCTAATAGTTTCTGCTCTGGTATTCATCCAAAATGGAATTTTATAGTCCATATACATTTCTTTGAATTCATCAAATTCTTTGTTTGACATTGCTAAAAATGTATCTGAAATAAAATAAATTAGTTCTGGATTATATTTTTTAATTAAAAAATCAAATTCTTCTTTCATTCGTTTAATAGATTTTTTTCTGTGAAATATTTTACTTGTTTCATCTTTATAGATAACATTATTTCCTGGAGAATTGCAGAATGTACAAGTATATGGACAACCTCTTTGTGTTTCTACTCCAACTGTTCTATATATTTTTCCTTGCATCGGTCTATAAAGACTTCCCTCTTCAAATAAATCCCAATCTGGAATAGGGACAGTATTTATATCCATTCCTGCCCTTAGTTTATTTCTAAAAATTTGCCCTTCTCCTTTAACTGTAAAATTAGCAACATTGTCAATTCTTTCACCTGAAATTAATCTTTTACACATCTCCATAATTGGTTCTTCACCTTCACCTCTGCAGACATAATCAACATATTGATTTTTTATTATTTTATCAGATGCATAGGTTGCAAAAACTCCACCAAATAATGTTTTAAACTTTCTATCTTGTAATGGTACGCTATCTAGAAGATCAACTGCTAAAAACCAAGTACTTTCCACAACAGAAACTAATATTAAGTCTGGTCTAAATTCTTGAACTTTTTTTATGAAATCTTCTTTAATATTTGATTTTTTTGGTGCTCCTCCTTTTTTTAATAATTCCTCTGAACTATAAATAGGTTGAGATTTATTTTTCTCTCTCATTGCTTCTTCATTAAGACCCTCCTTATTATTTTTAAAATGAAAATCTTGATAATAAGTACAGTCAAACAAATCTGTTGTATATCCAGCATTTTTAAATAATGCCGCAAAAATTCCGATGCTTTGAGGCATCAAACTACTCATTTGAACGTTTGGATATAACATCAAAATTCTGAAATCTTTTGGACTTCTTGTTTTAAAAGGAGATTTAAGCATATAAATTAATTTAGTTTTAATGACATATATAAAATAATATTGAATTAAGCAAGATTTTTAGTAATAAAATATAATGAAATTTAAAAACAATAACTCATCTGTAAAAAATTTTATTCAAAATTCCATTTTAATAATTTTATCCACTATTGTTACAATATATATGATTGAGATAGCTTACGCTTTATATAATGTTTCATCTTATAAGTTTAAAAAATGGGCTAAAAATAATTATAATCGTTATGATGTTTATCAAGATGAAATAAATAAAAAAATCAAAACTTCAGTCACAATAACTAACAACAATCATTTAGAGGAAAAACAAGAAACACTTTTACCTTTGTCTGGGATTTCAAATATAAGAACAATTTTTTGTAACGAATTAGGATTTTGGACTATTTATGATAGTGACAAATATGGTTTCAATAACTCAAATCAAATATGGAATAAAAAAAACGTTGATTTTGTATTAATTGGAGACTCATTTGTTCATGGTGCATGTGTTAAACACAAAGACTCAATAGCTGGTCAATTTGAAAATAAAGGTGATGTAATTAATTTAGGATATGCGGGAAATGGGCCATTAGCTGAATATGCAACATTAAAAGAATATTATGATGAAAAAATTAATTCAAAATACGTAATTTGGTTTTATTATGAAAATGATCTTAAAAATTTAGAGTTTGAATTAGAAAACAAATTAATGAAAAATTATTTCGTAAATAAAAATTTCAGTCAAGATTTAATTAATAAACAAATTCAGTTGGATGAATTAAGCTATAAATTAATGGAAAAATATTTTAAAAAACATAAAAAAAAATTTGATAGATTATTTAGATTAGATGAAATTGATTTAGTTAGAATTTTTTTTCTCAAAAACATACGTCATAGAATTTCCTGGTTTTTAGAGGAAGATTTATTGAATACAAATTTAGTTGTATCAAATAAAACATATGATGGAATAGAAAATTTGAACAACTTAGAAAAAGTTTTAATTAATTCAAAAGAAATAGTTGAAAGAAATGGTTCTAAATTTATTTTTGTTTATTTGCCTCAATACCCAGGAATTTATGAAAATTATAGATTCAAAGTTTATAAAAAGGTAATTGAAATTGTAAAAAGAAATGAAATTAATTTAGTAGATTTATATGAAAATTTCAGCACAAACCCTGATCCTAAATCCTTGTTTCCCTTAAGAAGATATGGTCATTATAATAAAAAAGGATATAATTTAGTTGTAAAAGAAATATTAAAAAAAGTTTATTGATTTATATATGGATTTTTTAAAAGAATTTTTTGAATTTTTAAAAGTAAGAAAAAAATATTGGTTATTACCTATTATTTTTGTTTTGGTAATTTTTGGTGGTTTAATTGTTTTAACTCAAGGAACAGCGATTGCTCCATTTATTTATACAATTTTTTAAGTGAAATCTATTTTAGGAATTTCAGCATTTTATCATGATAGTGCAGCAACTATAATTATTGACGGTAAAATTATTGCTGCTGCTCAAGAAGAAAGATTTACAAGAATTAAACATGATAGCAAATATCCATATAATGCAATAAAATTTGTTTTAGAATATGCTGGATTAAAACTCAATCAAGTAGATCAAATAGTTTTTTATGAAAAACCTTTTCTCAAGTTCGAAAGACTACTTGAAACTTACGTAGCAAACGCACCAAAGGGCTTTACCTCATTCTGTAAAGCTATGCCTATTTGGTTAAAAGATAAATTATTTCAGAAAAGAATGTTGATTAACGAACTCAAAAAACACGATTCTAAATTTAGTGATAAAAAAAAAATTTTTTTTTCTGATCATCATCTTAGCCATGCCGCAAGTGCTTTTTTTCCTTCACCTTTTGAAAATGCAGTAATTCTTACAGCTGATGGTGTGGGAGAGTGGGCAACAACAACTATTGCGGTAGGAAGAAAAAATAAATTAGAAATTAAAAAGGAAATTCATTTTCCACATTCTTTGGGCTTGTTATATTCAGCGTTTACTTATTATGCAGGTTTTAAAGTAAATAGCGGAGAATACAAATTAATGGGATTGGCTCCATATGGAGAACCAATATATGAGGATAAAATTTTACATAATTTGATAGATATAAAGGATGATGGAAGTTTTCATCTAAATCAAAAATATTTTAATTATGCTACAGGATTAACTATGACAAATCAAAAATTCAATAAATTATTTGGTCAAAGCCCAAGAGATCCAAAAAAACAGAACATAGCGAAATTTCATATGGATATAGCAGCTTCAATACAAAAAGTTACTGAAGATATAATGATAAAATTGGCAAAAAATTTAAAAAAAGAATATAATTTACCTAACTTATGTTTAGCTGGAGGAGTTGCTCTAAACTGTGTTGCAAATGGTAAAATTCTAAAAGAAAAAATATTTGATAAAATATGGATACAACCAGCCGCAGGAGATGCAGGTGGTTCATTGGGAGCTGCATTAGCCCTTTGGTATTTGGAGCAAAACAATGAGAGAGTCATAAACCCCTTAGATGATATGAACGGATCTTATTTAGGACCAGAGTATTCTCAAGAAGTTATTGAAAATCAATTAAAAAATCTAGGAGCAAATTATGAAATATTAAATGAGGATGATTTAATAAATAAAACTGTAGAAAATCTTGATAATGATGAAGCTATTGGCTGGTTTCAAGGAAGAATGGAATTTGGACCTAGGGCATTAGGTGCAAGATCTATATTAGGAAGTCCTAAATCAACGACAATGCAAAAAAATTTAAATTTAAAAATAAAATACAGAGAGAGTTTTAGGCCTTTTGCACCCTCTATATTGTATGAAAATTTATCAGAATGGTTCGATATTAATGTTGAAAGTCCTTATATGCTTTTAGTTGCAAATATTGCAAAAAATAAAGCTATAAGTATGAGTGATAAGGAGAAGCAGTTATTTGGAATTGAAAAATTAAATATAAAAAGATCAGAAATACCTGCAGTAACTCATGTTGACTATACGGCAAGAATTCAAACTGTTAATAAACTAACAAATTATAAGTATTTTAAATTATTAAAAAAATTTAAGGAAAAAACAGACTGTCCAATTTTAGTAAATACATCATTTAATGTTAGGGGTGAACCTATTGTTAATACTCCTGAAGATGCGTTTAATTGTTTTATGGGTACAGAATTAGATAAACTGGTTATTGGAAATTGTTACCTGGATAAGAAAAAGCAAAAAACATCATTGAAACGCAACTATAAAGAGAATTTTGAATTAGATTAGTATTTATTTATTTTTCCAAGAGTTTAGCCAAGCCTTGTGATGCTTTGAGCCGTGAACAGTGCCATCACAATTACATTTAGAACAAGGAAGCATATCTCTTTTTCCATCAAACAACATTTTCCTGTACATGTTGTGTATCTTTCCATTCCATACTTCAAAAAAATCTGTTTGCATGACATTTCCCATTGGATTACGTCTTTGCCAATCATGTGGACAAATAAACATGTCACCATTCCAATCAATTTGAACATGATATGCTGGATAAAAACATTTTTTATCAACTAAGTCTTTTACTTCTGTTTGGTTACCACTTTTTACTGTTCCGGCTCTATTAGTTATGTAGTCTGCAAATTCCTCTCCTTTATGCCATCTATCTCTTAAAACTAAAAAATCTTTTGGAACATTAGCTTCTTCTATCATTTTATTAAATTTAACAATTTGTTCAGGGCCGTCATACATACTAACTACTAATTTTGAAACTTTAGAATTATATAATTCTTGTAATTTTTTTTTTGTAAGAGGATCTCCGTTAGTTACTATTTCTATTCCCCAAAATTTACCAATTGAATTTGTTATTTCTAATATATTAGGATGTAAAAGTGGTTCTCCATAACCACACATTGTGAATGAGCCTTCAAAATTTATTTTTTTTAGATCAAGAATTAATTTTTCAACCAATGATTGCTCCATTTTCATGTAAGTATTTGGTGAAATATTCTCGTCAGATTTTGGACAAAAGCTACAATCTCTGTTACATACATCAATTAAACTCAATTCTATCCAACTTGGTATTGGCGAACCATTAAAAAATTGAGGTTCTCTATCTAAAATAGGTTTTTTTCTATTTATGTTTTTTTCAATAGTTTCCCTAGGATTTAAAGGAGGGTTGTTGTGTCCAATTGTGCTCATAAAATTATATTGTTATATAGTTTGTGTATCATTTCAATAAATATTTATTTAAATTAAAATTTCTTCTATATTTTCTGATATTTCTTTGGTTATCTTTGAAAAAAACTTTCGATCAACATATTTCATGATTGTATCAGCGTTAGTTTTGTATTTTTTAGGGGTTATGCCTCTATGTTTGGATATTTTTTTAATAATTGTGTAAAAATGTTTCTTTTTATAAACAGCATATACATTAAAATACATTTGAAAAATCAAATTAAAAAACAAATTTTTTGATTTATATAATCTTAAATCAGAAAAACTAGTTTCTAATAATCTTTCATATTCTTTTATATTTGAGAATTGATTTGAAATCTGAAATTCTTTACTCCACATGGCTGCATATGATGAAATAGATTTAAAACCTAAAAAAGTTGTTTCTAAAATTGCAGTACCATGATGAGATAAAACTATTGTATTTTTTGGAATTTTTTTAAGAATTAAATTGTTTTCAACAGCAATATCAATAAATCTTATTTTTTTTGACTCATATTTTTTTTTAAAGCTCTCAAAAATTTTACTATCCTCAACTGCTAAATTTCCTAAAATTTTATTATAAAAGTTTGGATGAGACTTTATTATTACATTTTTGTTTAACTTTATTAATTTTTTAATAGTAAAATCTAACCAGTCATGCAAGTTTGTAAATCCGTCATAACCAAAAAATAACTGTCCATCCACAAATGAATGGGCATATACTAAGTAATCTACATTTTTAAAATTAATAGAATCTAATTTCTTTAACTGTTTTTTTGAGTATTGAGTATACCGCATATAATCCAACTGTTTTTTTGGTGCTTTAATTATATTATTTATTTTTTTTTTACACATTTTGATTGAATTTTTATTAATTTTTTTTTTAGGCGGTCTTGCAATTATTATTGTTGAGTCATTGACTTTTCTATTTTTTGCAATCCCATAGTTAATAAAACTAAAGCCTCTTGGGTAACCATGAAAAAAAATGATCTTTTTTTTAGATGAAAAAATATTGATATATAAACCATTTAGATAGCCAACATGATCTATATATATAGCTGTAGACATATCTACAATTTTTAAAGCATTTTCTATAACTAGTCCTGCAATCAAAATATTTTTAATCATTAAATAAACTTTTAAAAACTTTGAACTAAATACTTTATTATTTCTATAAGTGTATGATGCAGCATACCTTCCAATTTCAAAACTTTTATATCTCAACAAAACATAATTTCTTTCATTAAAAATTTTAAGATTCAAAATATTAGTGATTAAGAAAAAAATTAACTTTAATGTAGGTATCTTAGAATAACTTATTTTAATTTTTTCAACATGGTCGACTTTAAAAATCTTTTTTATTTTTAGTTCTGCGGCATCAATTAAAATATTTCTTAAAGGACTATGCTCAATTGTATAATGCAGGATTTTATTCATTTAACTTTTTAAATAAGACCTGATTGCATTAGATATAATCTTTACTTGTTTTATTGAAATACCAGGATGCATTGGTAGTGATAATGCTTTTTCATAATAAATTTCAGAATCATAAAATTGTAAAAACCTTTTTTTTTTCATTTTATAAAATGGATGCCTATAAAGAGGTATATAATGAAAATTACATTGTATTTTATTTTTTTTTAAAAACTTGAACAAACCATCTCTAAGTTTTTTATTTTTTAACATTATTACATATAGATGAAAAGATGAAGTTGAGTTTATTGCTACTGATGGGGTTATGATTGATAATGATTCAAAATTTTTATTATATTCTAAAGCAATTTTATTTCTTATATTTATCCAACTTTTTAAATTTTTTAATTGAGTAATTCCTAAACTTGCCTGAATTTCTGTCATATGAAAATTAAAACCTATGCTTCTTTGTTCATAATACCAATCAGGTTTATTTTTAAAATTTTTTACTATACCATTTGATCTCAACATCTTTAGCTTTTCAAAATATTTTTTATTATTAGTGGTTATCATTCCTCCTTCACCAGTTGTTATAATTTTTACCGGATGAAAACTAAAAATATTCATTTCACTAAATTTACAATCCCCTATTAAAGTATTTGAATATTTTGCACCCAAAGCATGTGAGGAATCTTCAATAATCTTAAATTTAAATATTTTTGAAAGTTTATATATTTTTTTCATATCACATGGATTTCCTCCAAAATGAACAACGATTAAAACTTTTGGTAATTTTTTTTTATTTTTTTTGAAATTTTCAAGTTTTTTTTTTAATTTTTCTACAGAAATGTTATATGTTCCAATATCAATATCGACAAAATCTACAGAACAACCACAATGAAAAGCGGCATTAGCTGTTGCAGCATAAGTGTTGGTTACTGTCCAAACAAGGTCACCTTTTTTAAGTCCTATTGCCAAGCAAGCTAAGTGTAGTCCACTAGACGCACTGTTTAACGATAATGAATATTTTACTTTACAAATTTTAGAAATTTTATTTTCAAATTTTTTTGTAAGTGGCCCTCTAGTTAGAAAGTTGCTATTTAATACTTTATTAACTGCTGTTTTGTCTTGATTATTGATTTTTTGAGTTGCGTAAAGTATCATTAATTTGATTTACTAAATATAATTATATTTAAATTTACTATGAATTATTTATATTAAAATATAAATAAGTAAATTAAATAAAATGAATTCATCTTTTTTTAAAAATAAATCAATTTTAATTACTGGCGGAACTGGTTCATTTGGTCAAAAATTTGCAGAAACTATTTTAATAAAATTCAAGAATATAAAAAAAATTGTAATTTATAGTCGAGATGAATTCAAACAATTTCAAATGAGCAAAAAATTTGCAGAATTAGATAAAAATAAGAAATTAAGGTTTTTTTTAGGAGATATAAGAGACTCAAAAAGATTTGAGATAGCATTAAATGGAATTGATTATGTTATTCATGCTGCAGCAATTAAACAAGTTGATACATCAGAATATAATCCAATAGAATATATTAAAACAAACGTGATTGGTGCACAAAATATTGTTGAGGCTTGTGCACAAAATAAGGATGTAAAAAAAATAATTGCTTTATCAACAGATAAGGCATCCTCTCCAATAAATTTATATGGGGCTACTAAATTATGTAGTGATAAATTATTTATTGCTGCAAACAATTTTACTGGAAGTAATAAATTTACTGTAATTAGATACGGAAATGTTGCTGGTTCTAGAGGATCGGTGATACCTTTTTTTTTAAGTCAAAAAAAAACAGGATTAATTACAATAACAGACAAAAGAATGACTAGATTTAATATTACTTTAGAAGAAAGTGTTAATTTAGTACTTTCGTCAATTATTAATTCAATAGGAGGAGAAATAATAATTCCAAAACTAAAATCCTATAAAATTTTAGATCTAGCTATGGCAATTTGTAATAATTGTAAAATAAAATTTGTTGGAAAAAGACCTGGGGAAAAGTTAAATGAAGAAATGATAGCGAGTGACGACAGTTCTATTAAAGTTGACATGGGAAAATTTTATATGTTGGTACCGCCATATAAAATTAAACTTTTTTCAAAAAAAATAAAAAAATTTAAAGGAAGAATTTTACCACAAAACTTTGAGTATAAGTCTGGGCAGAAAGAATTCTTAAACACAAAAGAACTTATTCAAATAATAAAAAAAATTAAAGTTTAAAAAGAATGATCTGCAGAAATATGACCATGACTACTTCTATGAACATGTTTGCAAGTAAAATTTTTTTGACTGCTTGATTCGAGAGTAAACCATAAAATCTCATTCAACGATTTTTTTTTATAACTTCTCATGTATTTGTTTATATTTATATTCTTAGCTTCAAAAGTATTAATCTTAAATTTTTTCAAAAACAATATTTTCTCTTTATCATAAATTTTTAATTTTACTTCATCTGACTTTATCTTAAAATCTTTATTTAAAGAGCATAATGCAAGAACAGTCTCGATTTTTTTTGAATTAAACACTGGCCCCCAATAAAAATTTTTTCTTTTTCCATTTTTGTTTTTATTTCTAATATTAATGCGCATTGAATCACAAATATTACTTCCAAAAGAATTTTCTTTATAGTTAAATCCATATGTCATTCTTGCAGGAATTTTATGATTATTTGTTTTTCCACTTAAAGAATAAACAAAATCAGAAAAGTTTTTATCATTTTTGATATAATTATTTACTAGTAAATTTAATGGTTTTTTGAAATTTTTATTAATTTTTAAAATATTTTTTTTTATAATTTGTCTTTCTCCATTTTGGCTAAATTTTTCTAAATCAAATTCAATATTACATTTGCTAAAAATTGGATATATTACTATTTCTAAATCGATTCCTTTAATAAGATTAAATGGAACTGAACAAGAATAATCATTATTTTGGGTTTTAACAAAATCTTTTGTATTAGAACAATCATAATAACTATGAGTTGTTGTTATCTTTTTTTTATCTCTTGAAAAAGTACCTGCTAATATCCTATTAAATATATATTTTGTTGGAACATCTACTTTGCAAAAACCTTTGTAATTATTCAAAAATTTATGGAGATCCTTAAAATTATCCAAATTTATCATTAAGACTTGAAAAGGCTTTATAGATTTATAATAAACATTTTTATTTAATTTTTGTCCTTTGTGATTAAAAAAATTTATCTTAACTTTTTTATTTTTAATCTCAATTGGACCATTAATTGCTGTTAGAAAAGAATAATTTTTTTTATCACAATAAATATCAAAACCAGTTTGCAATGTATTAAGGCTTTCATTTTCTGAGTTATCTTGAATTTCACTCATTATCCTTTGATTTGTATGTATCAAAGAAATACCATGATCGGTTTCATAAATAGCGTTTATTGCTGGATAGGAAAATTTTAAATCAAAATTTGAAAAGATTTCAAATTCAATTGATCCAATAAAATCTTTTATTTGCAACTTTTCTTCAAGAATTTTTTTTATTGAAAAAGAATAGATATTTTCTTTAACCTCAAAAAATTTTCTATAAATTTTTTTTCCATTTTCATCCCTTAATGTATACATACATGTAACATTGCTATTGCGATTTTTAATACTCCAATAATTTAAAAAAGAAATTTTGGTATTTATGTAATTTTTGCAAATACAAAAGAAAATTGCTGAAGATTTAAATGTAGGATTGTAACCCAAATTATCAAAATCTCCACGGGTTGATTTTTCAAATTTTCTTATCTTGCTAAAATCGGATATTTTACTTTGATTTGCTGATTTCATTATTTTTTTATAATATATGCCGATGGTGTGGATGACCAGGGCGCTGATCTAATTTTTAACTTTTTGTTTTTAATAAACTCATCTACCGCATCGGATTCTCCATACTTTTCTAACGCATACTCATCCAATACAATTATTCCTCCTCTTGTGACATTTGGATAAAGATTTTTTAAACATTCAAGCGTCCCCTCATAATTATCTACGTCCAAAATCAACATTGATATTCTAAAACCAATATTTTTTTTAGTATATTGTTTAGTCGTAACGCAAACATCTCCTGCAACTAGCTTAATATTTTTAATATTATATTTTTCTAAATTTTTAATAATTTTTTTTTCTTTAGATCCGTTTCCAATATGATTTTGGTTTACTTTAAAATCTATACCGAATTTATTCTTAATTTTTTGAGGTTTTCCAAAAAAATCAAAACCTACAACTTTTGTTAAAGAATTTGGTTTGAATATTTTTAAAAGTTTTGAATATAAATAAATACCGCTGCCTTTATGAACTCCACACTCTACTATGTCTCCTGGGATATCTATTATCTTCTTAAATAATTCATACTTCCAAATAATCTTTTGAATTCTATCGTAGCTAGAATTAGCAAGAAACTCATCATAAAAAAGTAAGCTCTCTTCTTGAAATTTTCTAAGTAAGGTTATCTGATGTTTTTTTTTATATTTTTTTAGTTTATTTTTCATTTTTAAATAAGTTTGTTAAATAACATAGCTTTTCTTAATAGGTTCTGCAATTATAAATGGGTGTTTTTTAAACTAATAATTTTTTTCCTATTTTCATATTTTTTTAAATTTTAATATATCTTCAATTTTTAAATTTAATAAATTGTACTTTTTTGATATTTTTTCAATAAAATTTAGATCTTTTTTAGTGTCAAGACACATACGTATTTTTGGAAAATTAAATTTTTTCTTAGGTTTAATTATAATAGTATTAAATTTCTTTTTATTTTCCCATATATACGAAGTAATAAATTCTTTGTGCCTTACTTTATCTGTACTTTTATATATTTTGTCTAAAATTTGTAATTTAATTATTGATCCACCTTGCCCTACAGGTAGTCCTTTTGAATTTGATATGAAATCAACTTTTCGATACTTTTTTTTAATAAATGTATCAACAAGTTCTTGTACAAATCTAATATCTATTAATGGACAATCACCAGTAACTCTACAAATAGCTTTAACTTTGTATTTTTTTCCTGCTTTAACAACTCTCTCTAATACATTTAATTCACTTCCTCGAAAAACTTTTATTTTTTCACTTTTTAAATCATTAATTAATTCATTTTCTATTTTATTTGTAGTAGTTGCTAAGATAATACCATTTATGTATTTTATTTTTTTTAACTTTTTTACAAGTAATTTAATTAATGAAATTCCTTGAAATTTAAATAAATGTTTTTGTTTAAGTCTTCTCGAGGTGGATCTTGCTTCAATAATTATATATATTCCATATTGATTTTTTTTTATATTTGTCATTTAAATGGTAATTGTTGTTTAACTAGAATTAGTTTTTAATTTTTTTTTTTAAATCTTTAAAATTTTTAATAGTTTTAAAGTCATTATCTTTTAGTTTTATTTTATACATATCTTCAAAAATTGAAAATAATGTAAATGTATCTAATGAATCTAAATCGTTCTGTACAAAAGATTTATTTAGATCAATTCTTTTTTCTAATTCCGTCTCTAATTTTTTTAAAAATTTTTTATCAATCATTATTTAATCAAACATATTGATACTGAAAGACCTACACCAAATCCACAAATTATAAAAGGTTTTTTTATTTTTTTTAAACCAAATTTTTCCATTGTCATTGGAATAGCTGAAGAAACTGTATTTCCAACATTCAAAATATTTAATGGAATTTTTTCATCAGAAACTTTTAATTTTTTTCTAAGAGATTGAATAATATATTTACTACCTTGATGAAAAAAAAAACTTTTTACATCTTTTATTTTAATTTTATTTTGTAATAAAATTTTATTTAAAGCATCAGGTACTTTTTCCATGCAGAAATTAAGAATATTTCTACCATTCATTTCTAGTTTGCCATTTTTATTAATTAAACTCTCATAAAAACTACCATCAGTATAAAAATAAAATGAAGATTTTATTTTATTTTTTTTTTGAACTAATGAAACTGTAGATGAATCTCCAAAAAGTAATTCTGTATTATAATCCCCAGATTTAATTATTTTAGAATAAGGATCACATGTAAAGATTAAACCAAAATCCCCTTCAGCTAAATAATTTTCTATTGATTTAAGTGAATAGACATAGCCAGAACAGCCGTGTGATATGTCTAAACATGCTATATCGTTACCTATATGCCTTGTAATTTTTTTAAGTTCTTTTTGAATTATTGCCGAATTATGAGGTAAACCATGAAATTCAGGATTTTGTGTACAAAGAATTATAGCTTTTATTTTTTTTAATTTTTTTTTGTCTATTTTTTTAAAAGCTTTAACACACATTGAGACTACATCATCTTTGAGTTTATCTATTCGACTTACTTTTGATGTTCCAATTTTTTTTAATAAAAATTCTTTATGAATTTTTTTTTTATATTTTTTATATAAATTAATTTTTTTAGGAGGTATATAGGACTTTATTTCGATTATATTTATCATAATTTTTATCTGCTAAACTGTATCTCTCCAATATATTTATTACTTTGATAGATATCTAATATTGTAAACATATCCAAGTAATTTTTTTTAAGATATATAGAAAAAATTTTAAAATTATTTTCTTTAAGTTTTTTAACTAATTTTAGTCTAGAAAAAAACCAGTTATGTTTTCTTAATTTTTTTAAATGGAAAAATTTTGTTAAAGCAACTAGAACCTCAATAGATGACATTGAAGTACTAAAGTTACATTCACATGAAAGTTTTTTTATTCTAAAAAAATTATAAAATAATTTTTCATCATAACCATATCTAGTGGCAATTTTTTTTTTTGAGTCATATATAAAAATTATATTTGTTTTTTTCTTATCAGAAATTTTGATTGAGCAATTAGCAACCTTTGATCTCTGATTTTTTATTAATTTATTTAAAAAAATTATTTTTGGTTGATTAAAAATTTTTTTTTTAAATAAAATATCTAAATTTTTATATTTATAATTTATAATCAAATTATTATAAATATCTGTAACATGAATATATTTTCTTGAACCCTTATAACTAAAATTTTTCATACCACTTTTTTATTAAATTTAATATACCTTGCCGGATTGCCAAATACGCTACTGTTTTTTTTTAAATTTTTAGCTAATACTGTACCAATTCCTATTTTAGTTTTATTTCCGATAATCAAATTGTTTTTAATCATGGATCCAAGTCCTAACTGACATCTGCTTCCAATTATTGTTCCTCCTGATACCGATGCCGAAGAAGCTATTTTAGAATTTTTTCCTATTCTAACATTATGACCAATATTTACGTTGTTTGCGAGCACTACACTCTGTCCTATAATAGTATTTTGAAGAGTTCCTCTTACGACTGTACAATTTGAACCAATCGTAACATTATTATTAATTATAACAGCACCCATATGAGGCATTAATTTTAATTGATCAATGTAGCCAAGACCATAACATCCTATCACTGAGTTATCCAAAATTTTTACATTTTTTCCAATATTAGAATATGGATAAATAACAACATTTTTTCCTATATATGTTTTTTTTCCAATCTTAACATTATTTCCAATAAATACATTTTTGTCACAAAATATTTTTTTTTTTTTAAATTCTAATGTTCTGTAGGATAAATAATTTTTCTTAGGATAATGTATTAAGCTAATTTCATCCTTTTTAAAATGTTCCAATAATTTTACATAAAATAATCTTGGTTTTTTCGTAACAATTTGAGATTTAAGTAATTGATTTTTTTTTTTTTAAAATAATAATTGATTTAATTTTTGATGCATTCGAAATTTTATCACTTTCTGAAAACACTATTGAATGTGAAATATTTTTTTTTGTAGAAGTAAAATATTTAAAATAGTTATTTTTTGGACCATAGTATTTAAATTTTAATTTAATTATTTTATTTAATTTTTTAATTAACTGTTTTTTAATTTCAATAGGTTTCATTTAATATTATTTAAAAAGGATATTAATTTATTATTATAATTTTTGTATATATTATTTTGAGAATTATAAATTTTTGATTTTAATTTGTGATCTGATATTTTATCAAAAGCAATATTTGTATTTTTTACAAAAAGTCTTGATTTAGAACTGCCTAAATTTATACCTGCGCCTAACTTAGACCATGTCTTTGCCATTAATTCTTGATTTTTCGAAACTGAAGTAAGTAGCATCGGAATTCTAAAGAATGATACTTCAAAGGCAATTGTTCCGCTAGTTATTAAAGCTAGATCAATTTTTTTTAAAATATTATTTAAAGATAGCAGATTGTATAAATATTTAATATTTATATTAAATTTTTTTTTAAAATATTTTTTTTTATCTAAATCAAATTTTTGTTTGCTTATAAAAATAATTTTTTTTCTTCTAAACTTAGAATTGGCAATAATTTTTAATACATTTTTAAATAAATTATAATTTACTTTTCCTCCGCCAAAAAATAGTAAAATTTTGTCAATTTGTTTAATTTTTTTACGATATCTTTTTATTTTATTTTCAAATTGAAAATATTTTACGCCCAAAAAAATTTTACTTTTATTATAAAATTTAATTTTTCTATAATCTTTTTTGGTTACTTTTGGATTAAGATTTATTAAAAAATTTGAATATATTTTTTTTCTCGAAAGATTATCATATACTAAAAATTTGATTTTATTTTCATATAATTTTTTTTCAAATCTTATATTCGGTACTGGAACATCAATAATACATAAACTTGGTTTTAAATTTAATATTAA
>CEVN01050178.1_pt1 | contig 17827 bp, 13 predicted proteins | sample 427041 | NCBI WGS metagenome assembly CEVN01 (sample SAMEA2623463, study PRJEB7988) | marine metagenome | biome: marine biome (ENVO:00000447); feature: surface water layer (ENVO:00002042); material: "saline water (ENVO:00002010), including plankton (ENVO:xxxxxxxx)" | depth 5 m
ATGTTGAAAGATAGCCAGTCGGATAGCCCGTGCCAGAAGACCATAAACGAGCCGAAGTATAGCCATGGCATGAAACCTGCGGCCCTCAATTCAAAAAGGAGCACCACAAGCAGAGGTTGTGGTCCAACCGCTAGGGTTCATTGAATTCCCTCCGGGAAATGCGTGGGAGTTATACATCCTGTTCCTGCTAATACCCGGAATATTGCGATTAATGTTGCTTGCTAAACCGTTCTTGTCAGTAACTAAGCAACTAGCACCTCACGGTGGTTGGTTTCTCAAGCGTTTGAAAGAATTACCTGTAAAGGGATATACATTGCTTGCTCTGAATGAAATACTTTCCTTTACATTACCAATATTGATTGTTTTATTGTTCAGATTTTGGACAGATCCACTTGGTTGGAGTTCTTGGGATGAAACTAATTGGATTGGTATGTTCTTATTGGTTTGTTTAGCATTTTTGTGGTTGTTAGTCGATATGTATCGCATATTGAGAGTTCGAAGAATGTTGAAAACTATCGAAAAGCAAAACATAGACCGACTCAAGAAAATTGCAGATACTGGGTTCAAATTAAGAGAATGGTTACGTAAATTCGCTCGTCGAGACAAGGAACCTGATGTAGAACAAGACATGGTCGTAACTGCAGTTGCAAAGACGTCACTGAAAACATGGGGCCTTCTAGCATTCAAGGCTCGGAAATTTACACCTGCAGGTTTAGTTGGAGCAGTAGCGACTGGTGCTGCAATAGAGTTGACCAGAAGGGGAGCAGGCGTAGTCTCTGACAAGATTGATGACAAAATGCAGGAAGAGTTCAACAAATTCTCAGTTGCAACTAGTAAAACCGTTCTGCAAATGTTTGTTCGAGATTTCATCCTTGGAATGCTCCCATTGGTGGCATTGTGGCTGATTCCAACCATTCTTCCTTGAGAAGGTTGAAGGACGATAGGCCCCGCCCTCAACACGAGAGACATGGCACTCCTGATTCTCATGCGGCACGGCCAATCGATGTGGAATGCTGCAAATTTGTTTACCGGATGGGTTGATGTTCCACTCACCAACAAAGGAATTGAGGAAGCAATTACTGGAGGAAAAGAAATCTCTTCCTTACCGATTGATGAAGTTCATGTTTCAACTTTGATTCGTGCACAAATGACTGCAATGCTAGCTCTTGCACAGCACGATTCTGGTAAAACTCCAATCTTCCAATACTCGGGCGGTACTGATTCGATGAGCGAGAACGAATCACGAATGGTCGAATGGGCACAATCTAGTGATTCGGGAGAAAACACACTCCCAGTATACGTTTCTTGGCAACTTAACGAGCGTATGTATGGCGATCTACAAGGTCTTGACAAGCAAGAGACTCGAGATAAATACGGTGATGAGCAAGTACACATTTGGAGGCGCTCATATGATGTTCCTCCTCCTAATGGCGAATCCCTAGAACTAACTGCTGCGCGAACAATACCTTATTTGGAATCAGAAATTATCTCATCTCTAGAAGAAGGGAAAAATGTGTTTGTAGCAGCCCATGGAAACAGTCTTCGCTCAATGGTAATGAGCATTGAAGAACTTTCCAAAGAAGAAGTCTTGAACCTAGAAATTCCTACAGGTCAACCAATCGTTTACGAATGGAATGATGGCGACTGGCAGCGTCGGTGATTTCTTGAAAAATAGATCCTGGTTATGGGTTCCGGCCGCATATATTGCAGGCCTACTTTTGATGAATGTGCTATCTATCCCATTCGCACCTGATGGAATGCCCGAGGATTGCCCTGAAAATTCTCGAAATTGTGAACGCATACAAATTATGCTCGATGTCAGTGATGAAGAATTACACAAGGCGATGGAAGATTGGGTAGATACGCGAATATTCACTGCTAGTTTCAGTGAAGGTCACATCGTCGATAGGACTCTATTGATGCAATTCCCTGATGATTTAACCTATGAGAACAAATGTGGCTGGATAGAAGTTCAGAGTGAATCACGCATTGGAGGTTCTGATTTTGGAGTGAATGCGGATAGGTTAGATGATCTAGAAGAATTCCTGGACTCTTACGATTTCAAAACCACTTGTCAATAAGCGATACCGTCGTCATTGACGAAGACAACATTAACCCCTAATCCCAACTTATGGAATGCGATTAGTTCCAAAGAATGGATTCTATGTCCTGTTGGAGCAACACCCAATACCTGCCGTTTGTCCCTGTGAGAAAACCAAGATTTCTTTTCACCAATGATTCTCCTTTCTCCTTCTATATCTTCGAACCAAGGCAATGGCCCTTCTGGGGAGAATTGTATCCCCAAAATCAAGTCGACTCCATCTGTTGACTGGGCTGCATCTGCATCAGCACCACTAGGAATCGCTGGGCAGTTTGGGTGGGTGTGTAACCAGTGTGTGAAACGTCCAGCCCTTGGGCCTCTATCGCTACCGAATACCTCATCTGTCCATTCTTCAGGCAAGTGATGTACAGAAAACGAATCTCCTCTATTTACCATCTTAGCTTCATGGATGCGATAGCCTTGTCCTGCAAACAGATTTCTTTTTTGATTCGTGCCTTGGAATTCTATTTCTACCTCGGGTAGATTCCTTTCACTTGATACATCGAGTCCAACCAATATTTCATCAGGCAATGATTTGAATGCCCATTCCAGAATTTCTTCTAAAATTCGAGCAGGGAAATGAACCTGCGCCACATACTCGTCTCTTCTATTGCTAGATTCATCGTTGTAGATTGCGACAGCATCTGCCAGCCAGTCGCTCACCATGACTATGCGATGAGGCACTAAGTCATGAATAAGTCGCAAAAATTGGGTTTGCTGGCAAATCCTTGAAAAACCAAAACATACACAACAACACCATGGCGAAGAAGAAGCGTGGTTTTGGACGAATCTTCGGTGCCATCACTGGAAGTCCATACGAGCGCTTACTAAAGCAGGTTGACAAAGTCGTCGATGAAGCAGGTAGTGACAGAGCACTCGCTAAGACTTTGAGGAAGTTAGTGAAGACCGCTGGCCAACAATATGAAGAAGGCAATATCGATGATGAGGAACACGATTTAGTCATCGAAGCAATCGAAGAAGCCGACCCTGAAGGACGTACATTTTCTAAGTTAACAGATGATAGTGATTCATTCTATGATGATGGAGATATGCCGGACTCTCCAGATTTAAAACTCGGAAAGAGAAAGAATTTGGATGATTTGATGAAATCTCAAGGCAATGAGTTCACGGGATCATTCGGCAGGGATGAATTCGAAGAATTCAGACAAAAAATGTCTGCCGATTTCTATGCAGATTCTGACGATGCTATTGCAGCAGGAGACCACCAGAAGGAAATCAGGACTCAAAATCGAGTATTTGCTGATGCTGAAGAAGGTATCAATCAACTGAAGAAGAAGATGGCTGAAGAAAGCGGCCTTGAAGATCCGAACGCAGATGAAGAAGAGGATGAGAACTACTACACTGACGATGATGGCGTCGAGTGGTGGAAAGATGACGATGGCTACTGGTGGTATAGAGAACCAGGTCAAGCAGATTGGCAACCTCATGACTGATTCCAGACATCTAATTCTGGAACATTAAATTTGACTATTCCAATGTCTGCGCCAGCGTTTAGCATTGCGTTGTTAGCCATACTTGCAGAACTCATAGCTATGATGGTTGGTGGTCTATTGACATCAGAAGAAAGCAGGCTTTTGAGTAAATCTAATCCTCTTGTTGGAGGCATATAGTGGTCTAACATGAGAATGTCGGGAGAGAACTTGGATATTCTCTCAAGATAGTTTTGAGAATCCCAAAATTGTTTGAATTCAATAGCGGAAAGGTCAATTCCACCACTAATTAGTAGTGCTTCGATATCAACAGAATCTTCGAAGGCTAAAACCTTCATTCTTCAACATCCCACCAATTAGGAACTTCAAACCACTCGGGTGCGGTTTCTTCATCACGGTCGATCAAAGGTAAACTGAAAGTGGATGAAGAATCGATATTGACTGACAATCCAATATTCGCACAGGAACTTGAAAGATAATCCTCTCCAGATTCAGTAAGGACCAATGAGATTTCATGACCAGCAGGAATAATTGCATCGATAGGATTGAACTCCATTTGCATTGTGTAAGTGGCAAATGGCATCACTGTTTGAGCATCATAACCTCCATCTCTGTATCTGATATCCATGGTAGCATGTCCTATTCGCAGGTTTTGTGTAGCATCAAACATTGTTGCAAATATTTGTCCACCATCACAGAACCCTGTAGAAGCCGAAAGATGTAGTGTAGGTAATCCTGCAATAAATCTGTCAGAGTCCGATGCTGGAATAGTTACAGTTACGCTCGATGAAGCACTCACTGAACTCCCTGTTGCAGTCGCTTGGTCTAGAGTGATATCTTCCCAGTACATGTCTTCTGGCGGCCATGTATCTTCTACGTGCCAGCGCCCATCATTACGTTGCATTTGTACGTGTAATTCTGGCATTTCACCATTTCCCTTCAGCCAATATTCGAACCACCAAAACAGGTCCACCGCCCAATCCATTCTCGACATTTGTGGATATGCTTCAGCGCCGTATCCAGGAGATACTGCATTTTGGTGAGTGACAGGTTGGTCGGGGTAATTGTGAGCCCATTGACCCATGATTCCTCTTGCTGGGATTCCAGCATCTCTCATCAGTTGGTAAGTTGGGAATGCATGATATGGGTCTACATTCCAGTCTTGCATTCCCCAAACGAGGTATACACTTCCTTTGTAGTTGGCAAGCACATCGGGAAGATGTCTTCTTTCGTCCCAATAGTCATTCCATTCTGCACCTCCATAGTGCGCCCACAAATGAGTGGTGAATGGGTTTAGAGGGCCGACTAAATCATCTTGGCACACTCTCAACTCATCAGTTGTTAAGTCGCTAGTTGCTGCCCAATATGCAGCATCATAGCCTAACGCTCTTGCTTCGCTTGAACCATTTCTGTAGAACATTTCCTGAACTCCAATCGAACCAGAAATTGGAACAATAGTTTTCAGATGTTCAGAAGGGTTCTGGGCAGCTTCCCAATTGGTAGTACCAGCGTAAGATTTACCCATTAATCCAACATTTCCATTAGACCAATTTTGCTTCCCAAGCCAATCTACTACCGCTTGTATTCCGGTCTGCTCTCCTAAGCCTTTGACATCTTGGCAATGAGTGGATTGACCTGTTCCAAATGTGGATGCTTGTGCTAATGCGTATCCATGACGGATGAAATTGTTGTATACCCATTCCCCAACTCCTCGGTCAGGGATTGTATTCGGGTTTGAATCATCGCCAACTCCTGGCATACCCTCTCCTCCAAAGTCGTAGTAAGGGTGAATCGTCATTATGACTGGAATCTTTTCATTTTCAGGAACATCAGGTAACCATAGTGCTACATGCATTAAATCATCTTCAGGGAACCCAGCATCTTCTTCAGAGGCAGGTAGTTCGACTTCAATGAAATGCTCTGTATATGTTCGAATATTTTCGATTGAACCGTTTACTGGTAACACAGACCTTTCTTGAGTTAGGTCTAGATTCATCATGTGTCTCTCATGCAGTGGAACTTCCCACCAGTTTGGAACGGTGCTTCCAACTGAATTTTGATCATCCATCACTTGTCCAAGGCTGGTGCCTAGTAATAGGAAGATAACTGCAACAGCAAATGTTGCTGCTAAAGTAATGTTGAGGGTATTATCTCCCGAACTTGGGACGATTATCGCATCGAATATTTCGTCCTCCATTACAACAGACGAGCAATGACTTCCTCATCAGTCTTCTCTTATTTAGCCTCAATAATACAAATCATCAAAGAGTGAGTGCATAAGCCGTAATCATGAGCGAGCAATTTACAGTCGCAGGCCAGTCTATACCAACGATTACTACTGGATATGGAGGTTTTCTAGTCCTATGGGGCATAGTGATCACGCAGATTTCAGGTTCTGAATCCTTGACCTCCTACGCTCCTTCAGCGTTAGGATTACCCTTGCTAATCTCGGGTATAATGTCCAACAAGTTCCCAGAAAAGCGCAAACTATGGATGCACATTGCTGCGACCTTTGGTTTGCTTTGCGCACTTGGAGGAACTAGATTCTTCATGGTTATGAGTGATGGCTTGAACTACGCTTCAGGCTCTCAACTGATGCTATTAATCACAGGGTCAGTCTATACCTACATTTGTGTTCAATCTTTCAGACATGCTAGAATGTCTAGAGAAGAATGATTTCATAGTTTTGAGTTACTCGGTCTAACATGCGAGCCATTGCAGTACTACTCTGTTTGCTGCTTTTCGCGCCAGTCGTTGGAGCAAATTACGAGACTGGAAACGAGACTTGGAGGGACATTGAAGTCAATATGTCTGACTGGGATGATGGCCCGGAATTAGAAGGCTCACCTATGGATAATCCGCGGCCAGGAGACGCAGTTTTGAAAATTCAAGTGTCATACAAACCAAGTCACCTAGCATCAGAAGTTCAGGGTGAAATCATCATTGAATTGTTTGAAGAATGGGCTCCGAATACTACAACAAACATGATCAAGAATGTTGAAAATGATATTTACAATGGGATTTTCTTCCATAGAGTAATCGATGATTTCGTTACTCAAGCTGGAGACCCTACTTGCAAAACTATGGGCTTATATCCTGCTACAAGCCTACAATGTGGTAGTGGTGGAACCGGTGAAACAGTAGATATGGAGCACCATGAAAATTTGTCACACGTTGATGGAGCAATCGGTATGGCTCGTAGTCAAGACCCTGATAGCGCAGATTCACAATGGTATATCGCTGAAACAGAAGCGCACGGGTTGGACCCAGAAAATAGAGACGATGAAGGGTATGTCACATTCGGAATAGTTCGTAATGGAATGAGCCATGTAAGAGCGATAGCAACAGTTCCTACTACCGATGACCCAAGCGGGGAAGAGATTGTTGTAAACCCAGCATCTAGCGCAGGTCGCCCAATTTGGGAAGTTCATATCTCAGACGTGGAAATGATTGGAGTTATTCCCTACGCAGACGAACCTACCAAGTCCGAATCACAATCGTTCCTATCAACAACAGCGGGCAAAGTAACCGTCTCGATTTCATTGATAGCATTAGGAATTGTAGGTTATGTTTTCTATGCAGGTAGTAGAGTAGATGAGCCGGATGCGATTCTTTTAGATGATGAATCTTAATCGATTCTCAAGTCAAGAACTACGTGCATTATGTGTGGGGAATATTTTTTCACAGTTTCAACATGACTCGCAGTTGCCGTTTTACCAGATGCTGTTGCAAACCACTCAGTTGTTTTCTCTACCCATTCTTCAATTTCATTTTCATGTACATTCATGTGAATATGGAGCATCCCACCTGATTTTTTTAGGCATCTAATAGCAAGGCCCCAAGCATTCATTGAGGAAGGAATCAGACCTAGAATTACTCGATCTGCAATACCTTGCAATCCTTTCATAGTTCGACGATTGTCACCAGGATAAATGGTACACTTTTCACTAACGCCGTTTCTTTCTAGACCTTTTTTCAGAGCGAAAATACTCTCTGGATTAATTTCGCAAGCATGAACATGTTCAGCTTCTCCACGAACTAAGAATTGTAAGGTGTAGTAGCCTATCCCGCAAAAAGCATCAACAATAATTTCGCCCTTTGTTTGTAATTCCCCCATCCTTCTCCTTTCTGTCACATTTCCAGATGAGAACATTACTTGAGTGGCATCGAATTCGTAATCTACAAAATTTTCTCGATGAACCACCCAGCCATCTTTACCATGGACCAATTCAAGTTGAGATTTTCTTGTAATGTCTGAATCAATTTCATTTTGAATTGCCACTCTATTGCAGTTTAGCGCTGCAGCAACTTTTGCTAATGGCCAGTTTGTAGTATCAGTTCCCTGTTGGAAGATTACCATGTCTCCTAACCTTTCCCACTTCTTCGGAGGGTTTGGCAAAATCTCCTTGAGGGCGTCATGCGGATTATTTCTCTCTACAGTCTGGAATTCTAGTTCTAATTCTCCAACTTTTACTGGAATGGCGATATGTTCACCATATGGCATCGGTTTCAAATCCGAATTTAGCAGACCTTCATGTTTCAATCTGTCATATTCTTTTGATGCCTCATCTCTAGCACACAAGAATGCGTAAGAGGTAGGCATATTTGCATGCAAGGGGCAAACCATGTTAAATGTCCCAGTCTACACAGTATATGTTAGCATGAATCGCAGACTCGCTTTTTCTCTGGTCTTCATTTTCGCGATATCTGTTCTCGCACCGCTTGCAAGTGCAACTGGAATGCAGGGCTGCACTTTGAATGGTGGAACCTGTGATACTTGGGATAAGGCAGACGATGGTACAGATAATCAGCAGGATTGGATTGTAGGAGTCTATGAATTCGACCTAGTCGACACCTCGACTATCGATATGGAAATGTCTTGGGCATTGCATGAATTTAATCGCTCAACTTTGGGGCTAGATGGAGCTATTTTGAATGCTGCTTTGGCAGCAGAAGGTATGAGTCCACAAGACGGAGCGCCTGCGGATTTGATTCGCAATTATTTCGACCAAACCACTGCTGGCCCCGGTACTCCTACGGTTAAAGAAAAATTGATTTTGGAGGTGAACGACACCATAGAAGAACTTCTTGACGGTGGATTCGGTTCAGTAAATTCAATCTCTACAAATTATGTAAACTCGATTTCTAATTATGGAATTACAACCACATGTACTGACGACCCAGACATGGATTCTGCTGCTGAAGCAGGACTATCGAACAATGTGTTTGACCCGCCTATTTGCTTCTCGGTTACTGCTAGCGTAACCCTTTCCACTTCTACCTTCAATTTGGGTAGTGTAGACCCTCTAACACTTGAGAGAGTTTACCGCGGTATGCTTGTTATGGGCTCAGATATTACATCGTCTTTTGATCTGTTCAGTGAGCCAGGCCACAACTCTACATTCGTAATCAATCCGCCAAATTTCGCCACTGTCAAGTCTGTTGATTCTCTAGGAACTCGTGTCATAAAACAAGGACCACCATCTTACATGGCTGCACAATGGTCCATCGATAATTTGGATGCCCCAATCGGTGGGGAAAGAATTTCTCAAACTGCTAGTGTAGAAATTGGTCACAGAAATTCAACTCAGACCAGTAGCGTGGAAATAACGCCTGAAGATACTGGAATTACACTTCATGTAACTCTCGATTTGTCTGACGAAGATTCTGCATGGGTTGACATTGTAGCCGGCATCAATCATATCGATGAGACTACGATGAGTGATTGGGGGATATCATTAGTTGATGTGACTGAAAATGCTCAGATTCCATGGGTTACATCTGATGGAATAAGATTAGCATATCAAAGCGACTTAGTAGAACTCGAAAATTTCACAGATAATTTCCCGATGGATTTGGTAGGAGATGCTATTGAAAGTGCGGTTCCGGGGGTGGGAGATGTTACAATTGGTAGTCCTTCATGGGTTTCACAATCACTTTCTGTTGGTATCCCTGAACCGGCAGGTGGTCTAAATTTCACACATACATCATGTCCAGAAACCTTACCGCCGGGCACCCAAGTATACTATTGTGTAGAAGGGCCTAATGCAATGGATGGCAGCCATCCAATTTACCTGCGTGCCACCTCAAATACATTCGAATTACGCATGTTGGATTTGCTTAAGCAAGAGGTGGATGATTCTACTGGATTGCTGGATGTTATCGAAGAAAGTGACCTTCAGAGATTACTGGATTCTGGATTGACAATTGAGACCGAATTCGGACAAGATTTACTCCAAGACATGATTCCTGACAATTTACCTCCATCCGAATTAACTCTAGAATTGATTTTACCACAATGGCTTCAGACAGCTACTGGAGATGGCTCGATTGTTCTTGTAGAGAGAACAAATGGTGCTGACGACCTTTCAATCTCAATCGGCGACCCTAATTCATACGATCCTAGGCATGCAATTCTCGACTCTGATGATAATGAAATCTGCTCTGCAGATGAAGCGGATTGGTCGTGTATTGACCTCGATGTAGAATTAGACGTCGATGACTTAAATTTCAACGAATGGGGACCTAGTATAGATCTAACCGCATCCTTCTCTGCTACTGTAGATGTATACAGAATAAAAATTCCAGATGAGGTTCTCGACGAACTAAAATCCGATAATACAACGGTAAGTCTAGAGGTTATTCCTTCAGATTTGATTAGACTTGGATTTGATATTGGAGGAAGATTGGCTGAACCTCTATCCGATGAAATTAATTTAGGCGGAGAGGAAGATGTTGAACTAGACTTCACCACTGAAGGTTTCGAAGACTTAGTTGAACGAATAGGGGTGGAGTTAACCCACGAATTACATCAATCTGCTAAAGAGGCTAGCGATGAAGAAGAAGGGGTTGAACTCGATTTATCAGGAATTCAGATCATAACTTCATTGGAGAATCTAGGTGGAATTGGAACCTCGATTGGCGACGAAACTCCAATTCGATTATCAATTAAAATTCCCGAATTTACCTTTGAAGCGGGAGTTACTAATGGGTGGAATGGAATTCTGGATGGAGAGCCAACAGTTGGAGTCGTAACAGCATTGCAGTCGCCTATTATTAATGCAGCAAAAACTTTTGAAAATCTTCTAACAAATGTTGGAATTCAGTTCTTGCAAATGAGTGGCTCAGGACTAAATCTCGATAATGATGGAGAACCATTCGAATTCTCTATCGAGCCGGCATCAATTGAATTGAATGAAGAAACTGATTCGGATTTGCGAGGAGATGTTACTTTCTTGATGCCGGATGGAATTACTCTGGAAAACTTCCAAACAGCCAATGGTTGGGAAGAAATCGATGAAGTCGATGGTAGGCAAAGGATTACTATGTCACTAGAATCATTGGTTGCAGGCGATGAGATCACCTTCAGTGTCAAAGTTTCTTGGTGGTATGTTCTTTCGCAAATTTGGATTTATCCTACAATCATACTGTCCTTGATTGTGTGGAGAGTTAGAGCTAGAAGGAAGAAGAAGAAAAGAAAGCGAGAACTTGCAAATGCTTCTGAAACAAAGATTGTTTCAACCGGTTCAGGTAAAGGTGGGCTATCCGATTCCGATTTCGCTGCATTGAGTGCAGGTTATGACCCTACAGCACCGAGTAGCGGCGATTTTGATTTGTATAATGATGACAAAGATCTAGCCATGTATGGCGATGACCCCTGGAATTAGTTTAGAGAATCAAATATTCGTTGTGCTAGTGAAGGGCCAATTCCTGGAACAGTCTTCAAATCCGCAACAGATGCATGTTTGATTCCCTGCCTTCCACCGAAATGTCGGATGAGTGATTGCAATTTCTTTGCACCTAATCCACTGACTCCTTCCAATGGATCTGACAACCTCTTTCTTGCTCTATTCTTTCGATGGAATTTGTTTACGAATCTATGTGCTTCATCTCTTGCGTGAACTAGAACTCTTCCTCTACGGTCTAGAATAATATCATCATGACCTTCTCTGTGGATTGTTTCTTCTCTTTTAGCGAGACTTGCCAATTCCATTCTGTCTCTCACCCCATGGCTTTCCAGTAAATTAGCAATAATTGCGAGATGTGTTTCTCCACCATCTATCAACAATAAATCAGGCCAATCTTCGACCCGCTTAATCCATCTTTCAACGACCTCTTTCATCATTCGCAAATCGTCCATTGCATCTCCTTTCACCGTGTAAGTTCTGTACTCTTTTTTGGCGGGCCTGCCATTGCGTAGGCAAACACTTGCTCCTACTCTCGAGTCGCCAAGTAATTGAGCCATATCAAAGCAAACAATGTGGTCTAGTGAGTCCATTGAAAGCAACACAGCAGCTTCATCCGCAGCCCTCTGTTCAAGTGAACCAGATGCTTTGTTGGACATTCTTTCGACTTGCATATTCGCATTTTGTCTAGCCAAGTTTGTCAGTGTGACAAAATCTCCACGCATTGGCACTCTTGTATCGACATTACTACCTCTTCTTTCGTTTAGCCAATTTTGAATCGTTTCAGACAATGGTATTGGAGTGAGGAGAATTTTTGGAGGCCTTCTATTAGCATAATGTTCGACAACGAATCTTGAGATTGAATCGCCTTCATCTCCTCTGTGAATTAGTGGCCATGATTCCTGTCCTTTGATTACGCCTTCATCAGCATGAATTACAACGATTGCGGCAAGATCTCCTTTGACTCCAATGCCGATAGCATCACACTCACGATATACTTTCGATAGTATCACTTGTTGGCTGGTGACCGTTCTAACCGCCTTGATAGTGTCTCTAATTGATGCAGCAATTTCGTATTGTTGAGCCTTGGAATATTTATCCATACTTTTTGCTAACTCCTCAATCAAATCCTTGGCATCTCCGTCTAGAATTCGCCTTACATTTTTGACACGTTGAGCATAATCTCCAGCCTCAATACACGGGCCAGCGCACAATCCAATGTGCATGGCAAGACACCCTTGGGGTAGCAATTCTTTACAATCACGAATTCCGAAATGTCTTCGTAGTAATTGGATTACTTGCTTGGCAGCACCTGCATTAGGAAATGGCCCCCATTTCCATGAGTTTTTTGGGGGGTGTCTAGTGTACAATATCCTAGGAAATTCTTCTTTGGTTAATGCTAGGAAGGGGTACGATTTGTCATCCTTTAGCATCGAATTGTATCTCGGTCTATGTTGCCTAATCAATTGCCTCTCGAGGATTAGTGCCTCTTGAGGCGAATTGGTAACAATACATTCGATGTCATCAGAATTTTTTACCAATTCTGGAATCATTGCACGGTCCGGGTTAGATGAAAAATAGGAGCGTATTCTTTGCGAAAGGACTGTTGCTTTACCAACATAAAGAACGCGTTCTTGTGAATTTCGGAAAAGGTAAACTCCCGGCTTGGCCGGCAAATCTACCTTGTCTAGAGTCACCGGCATGTTACGATTGTAGCGACATTCCATCAAGAATACATCGCAATCATGGAAGGGCAAGAAACATCATTGATGAGTCGTAGCAAACCTGCATGGTGACCGGCCCTGAGGCAAGAATACTTGCTCGATTGGCCACCTTTCCTTCTAGTCTGGAATCTGCTTGGGATGTTCCTCGAGAGATTTGTCTACCGGGTTTATCTGAATACTTAGGAGTGGTTCGCTCAGCATTACATGGCCCATTAAACGAGTTGGAGAAAAAGAATCTGATTATCGAGAGAAAAGCTCACGTCATTGGTGGCGGAAGTCGCAGACGCAAAGTCTACCACATTACTGAAGCGGGCCGAGCAGAATGTGGAGATATCGAGATTCCAGCGAAAAAGAAGGTCGGGGAACTGTTAGGAAATCCTCCAACTCAAACATTTCTGCGTGGTAGAGATTCATTGATTCAAGAATTAAAGACAAAGGAAAAATTGATTCTCACCGGCCTACCTGGAATCGGCAAGACCTCATTGCTGCGAGGTATCGCTGATGAACTAGTTCGAGAAGGAAAAATAGTCAGGTTTGCAACTATGGAGTCATTCAAAGATATCACCGAAATTTTCGGTGATTGGGAACTCAATTTTAGCAATGAAACAGCGGCTCTGAACTCAACGAAGAATGATGTTTTGATAATTGATGAATTGCAAGAAATCAGTTTGCGACATTTGGGCCGATTAGAACTCTTTGCTAGTAAAGCAGAACACATGATAATGGCAAGTAGGGCACCACTTCCTATTAGCGAGGGCTTCGAAATTTTCGATGTTCCGCCTCTTGAAATCGCCGATGCCGTTGAGTTGTTACCTTCTCATTTAGAAAATCGAGAATTGGTAGTACAACGCTTGGGGGGCCATCCATTAGCTTTACAAATGCATGATGAGGAATCAGAATTGCCAGAAGCGGGTTCAGATTTACAAGAATGGGTAAGAGAAGTAGTATTGTCGAAATTGGGTGAGGAAATCAAGGCTCTTGACGAGTTGTCATTGTTGCCTGTACCTGTTCCATGTGAGCATCTTCAACACGAACAATACCTATTCGAATTAGACGATCACGCTTTGCTAAGATGGTTTGAGTCTGGAGTTGAATTACATCATTTAGTTCGCAATGTCCGTTCAACTATGTTGACAAAACAAGACCATGCAAATGCTGCAAATTACTGGTCACAAATAGAAGGTGACCTTGCTCGATTAGTGGAAATGCACCACGTTTTGAACTCAGAGGGAGACTTTGAATCATTGTTGATGAAAAACGCAGAATCTCTGATGGTTCGCTCTAGTGCAGGTTTAGCTGCATTGATTGGCGACGCAATATTCCGTCACCCTACGCCCTCCTTACATCGAATGGCTGCTATGGTTGCCATCGAGAGAGGTGAAGGAGATATTGCCAATGAACATCTGTCAAATATCGATGCACCAGATTTAGAATATTCAGTTTCACTATTGGAAGGAAGCAGTGAGGTTGAAATTCCAATAAATGCCGATTTGCGATTACTATTGTCAGAAGCGGCTCGAAGATTAGATGATAGATTACCAGGCAAGAATGTTGGAGCAGAAGTTATTGAATTATTAGACAAGGTTGACATTTCATCAATTGATGATGAAATGAAAAAAGTGGTTTTGGTGGCAATTGCACATATTCGTCATGCGTGGTTTGTTTCCGAAGAGAATTGGGCCGAAGCAAGTGCGATTCGTGAAAATTTAGAATCGCTTACCCACAGTGAAGATCCGCAGTTGAAGGCAATGAAATTACGAGCGGAGATTGCACAGGCCTTGCCAAATTCACCTTCCTTTGAGAAATTGATTGAAAGTGCGTTTTCAAGAACCGGATTGCGAGCGACAATGTTGCAGTTGTCTTTGCTGGAAAGATGTGATTCTTCTAGAGCAGAGTCAATACTAAACAAGATAGATTTACCAAGTCACGAGTCTCAAGTCAATTTGACTTCAGCCAGAAGAATCGCTGCAATGATTTGGTATTACAGAGCCATATACAAAACACACAACCCGTTTTCTTCCATGGCTGAAGCCATTTCACTTTGGAAAATTTCGCTCTGCCCTACAGCTGCTAAGGATGCGACTGTGCTGATGCATCAATTACTTTGACGAATCTACTTTTGATTAAATTTTGAGAACTAGTCACATAGCCTATTCCAAGTTTTAGATTGTTTGAGGGTTCATATATTGTGAATCGTGAAGGGGAACACTCTAATGGTATAGGTCAAGTGTGCATAAATATGCTGAGGAGTAAGGTATTGTCTGCTTTATTTCTCATCTCGATGTTTCTACTATCTATTCAGTCTCCATTGATGTTGGCAGACTCGGAAATCAGTGAAACCAGTGGACGAGCACAAACCACCTGGTCAGGTAGCGTCGCGTTGAATAATCATTACACGGTTCCAGTCACCGATGAGTTGGTAATTTCTCCATGTACCAATGTTACCATGTCTAATGGCGTAAGAATTTATGTCGAAGGAAGGATAACTGTCGAGGGTACTTCTAACTGCCCTGTATACTTTGATTATTCTGGGGGAGGAGACCACATGGGCATTCAGTTTAATTCCTCATCTAATGGTAGAGGTAGCAAAATAGACAACGCCTCAATCATTCATTCAACCTATGGCATAACCGTTTACGGTTCAGACCCATATCTCGCAAATGTAACAATTTTCGATCCCGACGATGTTGGCATCGACCTATTCAATTCAGCAACCCCAACAATCCGCAACCTTGTGATTGATGAAGCAGGCCAAGATTGGAATTTCCCAAATTATTGGAGGTATGGAATTGGTTTGTCGATAGGTGCTGGTTCAGCACCAAACATTGACGGATTGGTAGTCAACGATGCTGTAACTCGAGGTTTGAATGTCTGGGGCAGCTCAGGGGGCTTGATTCGTAACTTGACCCTGACTAACATTACGGGTGCTACATTGGCACAATCAGCCGGAATTTGGGTACAAGATAGTGTGCCTCTAATCGAAAATACACTGATTGACAGAGCAGACCACGGTGCCATTGTCCGACATACTGACGATGGTGCACTTACCCGTGCAGTAATGAGAGATTTGGAAATCAAGAATTCGATGTACAAAGCAATAATTTTGGACAAAGAAGACCGCACCAATTACACAAATTATCAGAGTGCTGTAATCGAAGGATTACTGATAAGTGGAACAGGTGGCCCTGACTCAAAAACTGCAGGACTGGCAACATCTACTATCGAAATTAATGCTACAGGTGCTTGGATTGAAGATGCTCATTTAGAAGATAACGATGCAGTTGGTGTTCAGTTATACTTCGTTGATTCTTCAACAGTTTTCACCAATCTCTCGATAAACAATACTGGAGGTTCCGGAACTGGTGCTAATGCAGCAGGAATTTCTGTTCGCTCATCATATTTCGCAGCAAAATTCGATGGACTAGAAGTTTCTAATTCAACTGGGCCTGGAGTATTTGCCATAAACGGAGGTGCGATACAAGGCAATGATTGGAATCTGCATCATAACGGCCAAGAAGGGTTCTATCTCGAGAGCGCAGCAACTATTGTTGATGGATTGAATTTACACAATAATTCAGACTCAGGCGTACACATCGATGATGCAAGGTATGTTTTCCTTTCGAATTTAACAAGTTCACTAAATGGGGATGCAGGATTAGAATTCAATCGAGCCAATGATATTGAGTCATCTTCTGGTGATGTTCGATGCACCCACTGTAGTTCTAACGGCGATAATCGCGGAGTAGTAGCAATCGATTCCGTTGACATTTTCTTGACCGATTTGGAAATTAATGATCCTGTAACAGGCTCAGCCATTTCAATCAATAATAGTGGTTTAGACCTTGGAGTTCAGGGTGGAATGTTTCACTTGAATGATGTCGAGATTTGGACAAATCATAGCGGCCCTGCAGTAGATATTACCGGAGCTGAAGGCGAAATAGACGGCCTTGATATGATTGGAAGCCACGGTGGATTGGTTTGGGATGCTGACCACAATTTGGAAAGAACCAGTATTTTGTCTAACGCCAATTTCTCTGGTACCGGTTGTCTTACTCTTTCTAACCATGACCAATTATCAGGCCATAGTAACCATATTACAAATGATTGTACAGGAAATTTAACTTTCACTAATGTTGAACTAAATTGGTCTGGATTTACAGATTTAGGAAACCATATTTTAGATGTGGACACAAATTCTCATCTGCATCTTCATCAGCCTTCCAATATCGACTACGTAAACGCAGTAATCGATGGTAACGGATGGATAGAAGAAGCGTGGGATGTAGAGGTTTGGGTAATCAACAACAACTCAAATGGTGTACCTATCGCTTCAGTTTCACTTGATTTCGACCAACTCGAAGCAACTATTGGCGACTCTACCAATGACATTGGAACAGTTATATTCCCTGATTTGAGGGGTAAGAAATACAACAGTGTTGGCCAAAGCCCGTATACTACTGTAACCATTGATTGTTCATATGATGGAGTGACTAATTCGACAAATATCTCACTCTCACAAGATAGAATTGTATGGTGCCATCTGCCACTTGGAAATCAAGCACCGTTCGTAATTTGGGATTCACCAATAGATCAGAATGTGTTCCCATCACAAAGTGAGGTCCTATTCAATGCGTCTAGGTCGTGGGATCTAGATGATGATATGATGACCTTCACATGGACCTCTTCAATCGACGGGGTATTGCTACAAGGAAATACATCAGAGTTCACAGTGAATGGCTTGATTGCACCTATTGTGGGATTAAGCGATGGCGTTCACGACATTACACTCGATATCTGTGATGACAAAGGCAATTGCGTCCAGGAAATCAGAACAATTGAGTTGTCAAATCAACCTCCGATTGTTGT
>CEVN01064946.1_pt1 | contig 17782 bp, 14 predicted proteins | sample 427041 | NCBI WGS metagenome assembly CEVN01 (sample SAMEA2623463, study PRJEB7988) | marine metagenome | biome: marine biome (ENVO:00000447); feature: surface water layer (ENVO:00002042); material: "saline water (ENVO:00002010), including plankton (ENVO:xxxxxxxx)" | depth 5 m
TGACTTACTTGCACCTAAGAACCCTGCTGGCTTTTTGCTGCTTTCAATAGAAGCAATAATTCTTGGATCGTGCATCCTGTGTCTTATTTTATAGCTATCTTTATCAGCTTCAATCTCATATGTAGAGTATTTACTTACAGGCAAATCAAATATAGGTAAGTTAGGTTTTGTAGCTAATAAATTAATTGCATAAAACTGAGAAGATACAAAAGCTGTTCCAAGCCCTACTGCTACTCCTTTTATAATAAGATTATTATTCATATAGACTTATAGTTTTGGAAGGGATTTAGTAGGTATAGATGGTCCCGTTACGTCAGGTAGACCTTTATCTAATACCTTCGGCATCAGCCCAGATACGTTACCCATTATTTCTTTCATTACCTGAGACTTAAAATTTTCACTCGTTACATACTTGTAACCGAAGTACGCTCCACCACTCATGGAGGCTACCATGATAAAAGAAACAATACTTAAAACATTAGCGATCTTTTGAAACATGATCAAATTTGCAATAATTAAAGCACTTTCGTTTACAAGTGTGCTTGTGTTACTACTAATTGTAGCTCTGTCACCTTTATACGTCACTATGAGTTTAATGACAAGGCAAATGACCACCGAAACTAAGTAGCCAGCTTTCTACGATAAAACCTTGTTTTACAAGCATTTGAACAATACTTTCTTCGTTGTTCTGTTGTGGCAAACACTTTACCGCAAAATTTACACTCCTTTTCTATTATTTCGCAATAGACTTTTTTTCAGTTTCTGCCTCCGCTCTATCGGCTAAAATTGCATTGATAGCAACAAATCTCTCCTTTATATTTTTTTGAACTTGTACAGCTTCTTCGTAATTTTTTTGTAATGTTGCAAGTTCTTCCTGTAATTCTTGTGTTGTTTTACGAGCCATTGAAAAATACTACGTTTTTTATACTGTAACAATAGCTTATATTTTTAGCTAGGTTTTGTAGGCCAAGTAATATTGTCTGGATCAGACTGTGTTGGGACATCTCTTAAAGCTTGTCTATAATTTTTCCAAGCATCAGATAAAGTAAGGTCACTACTAGCTCTCCAATCTGTAGCTTGTAATAAAGAATTTCTTTCTGCCCTTATCGATTCCCATTTTCTAGCAGTGATCTCTTCAGCAGTTGGTTGAGATGCTTGTATAGCAGCAATCTCTTCATCTGTCATTTTTATTGTTTCACCGTTTAACATTTTGTACATGTCTATGTCTCCATTTTATAAAGTAAAATTTCAGTGCCAGATTGCAAATAATAGGAACTTGAATTAGGTTTTACTGTTATACCTCGTACACTTCCTATTTGTGCATAACTTTTAAAGCGATTAACGACACTTGACTCATTTGTACTATAACTCATAGTTTCAAAAAAGCTATATCCATATTGATTAGTTGAAAATTCTCCTAAAAATCCATGTTTTTGCCCTTGGTAATAACCAGCCAAATTATAGTTATAACCACTACTATTACTTAGTGCGGTAGTATAATTTCCAGAAGAAGGTTGATCTCTATATTCTAAGCCGTAAGCACTTGTACTACTATTACTACTATCTAAATAATTTATTTTTAAATTATTATTATCAGCACTACTAACTTTTATATTTTTACCTAATAACCAATACATACTATCTGCATCTAAATTAGTAAAAGATATTTCACTAATAGTATTATCAGCTGAAACAGTTGATTTAGATATAAGCTTTAACCCAAAACCATTAGATGCTGTGAACATACTACTTGTATCAAGTCGTGCAGTTGATATTGTTCCAGTTGTGAAATTAGAAGCATTTAAATTTGTTAAATCTGGCTCAGTTTGCGTTGCATATTCTAATTGACCAATAGCACTAGCACCACTACCAGATACACTTTTTACTTTTAAAAAAGAATCTTGAACGATGTTATTGTCAGGCAAAATCATAGTATATGACTGCGCTGAACTATGTGGAGGAGATTTTAGTTTTACTCCATTAGAACCGTTTGACAATTGTAAAGTGCCGTCCGCACCACCAGCACCTTTAACTTTAACTAAGCCAGTTCCTTTTCCAGCCAGCTTTACACCTGCACTATTACTTTCTATTTCATCAACTTTTAGTTTTGACATTTAATACAAAAAGTATTTCTATTATTATATATTATAATTATAAATCAAAATCATGCTTCCATATATTTATATAAACGAAACTCAGTAGGAGGTATAAAGTACTCACTACCATTAGACTGCCCTATTCTTAATTTTCTAAATTCATAATTACTTCCTTGAGCATTATCAATACTTCCTCTTAATTCAGAAAAGTTAAACTCATATGCTCCTGATGAGTTCATATCTCTTAATTTTGAATAAAACCATGCATTTTTACCGCCAGTTGCAAACTCAAAAATTGAGTTGTGATACGCAGAATTAGCTACGTTTGTCATCCATTTTGTGTACATATATGCCGTACTTGATCCAGAACCACCAAATGTATATGCTTGATGACTAGAACCAGTTGTCATCCAATCTGCATAAAAACCTTGATATGCAATATTTTGGTGTGCACCTGTAGAGCTTATAAATTTAAAAGTTATGCCATCACTTTGTGTTGCTTGAAGACTTGAGTTACCTGTACGAAGATCTATACCAATTAGTTTATATAAAGAATTATCATCTAAGGTGAAATCTATATACGATACACCATACGATCCAGTTACAATGTTTGTAGAAACGTGTTTAAATGCAGCACCAGCTGTTGCAGGTAATGGACTTGCTATTCTTGCGCTTGGCACTGTACCAGTAGTAAGTTGAGATGCGTCTAATTGTGTTAAGTCTGGTTCTGGTAAATCTGTGTATGCTAATTGACCTACCGCCGTGCTACCACTACCTGTTATAGAATCAACTTTAAGAATTTTATTAGTAGATAAATCGATATCAGTTGTAGGCAAAACCATTGTATAATTTTGCGCTGTAGAAGGTGCTTTAACCTTTATTTTGTTGGTTTGTGTTGTAGTATTAAGTTGTAAAGTCCCACTATCATCTTCTCCTGTTACTTCAAATACACCAGTACCATCAGGAGTTATACTTAAATCTCCATTAGATGATAAAGATTCAATTTCATTAATTTTTATTTTTGACATATTATTAAAAATTTAATTTAATTTAATTTAATTATAAGAAATTAATATATTTAAGTCTATACCTTAACTTTCATTATATTTATATAGTAGTATTTGTGTATTAGATTGATAGTAATTACTGTTGTTAGTTGTTAATCTAATTTTATTTATACTTTTTGTTGTACCGTCAGTCGCTTCATGGTCAAACATTGAATACGAATCGCAATAATTATATTGATAGCCAGGGGCATAATGATTAAGAATCATATAGTTAAAATATGCTTTAGTACTAATTGTTGCTATGAATGAAAATTCTGTACCCATATAACCTTGATCATCCCATGGTATAACATAGCTTTGTGTTTCAGTGTACTTATTGTATGCTCTATAATTGCTATTAATTATATTTGTTTGCGCTTGGCTACTACTATCTAACCATTCAAATTTTATATTGTCATTATTTGCAGAAAGTGTAATATTTTTACCGACTAATCTATATAAACTATTATCTTCTAAATCAAAATCAATAGTTGTAATAGTATTATCTGTTGATACTGTAGATTTACTTATTAAAGCTAAACCAGCGCCATCAGTTGCGCTTAAAGAAGGAAATCTAGCATTTGGTAACGTACCACTTGTTATATTAGATGCATTCATATTAGTTACTGTTGTTGTTGGTGGAGCTGCATATTCCAATTGACCAACAGCAGTTGCGCCACTACCAGTAATACTTTTTACTTTTAAGACTTTATTTGCATCTATTTGATTGTCAGGCAAAATTATTGTGTAGTTTTGGGCTGCACTATCAGGTGGTGATTTTAATTTGACACCATGAGTTTGTGCCGAACAATTTAATTGCAAAGTTGCGTCATTAGTACCACCTTTAATTTCGCAACCCCCATCAGCACCTTTACCGACAACTTTTACATTGCTGTTTGTACCATTAGCTTCAATTTCATTAACATTTAATTTTGTCATAATAAATAAAAAATGTTTCTTAAATAAAGTCTAAAACAGTTTCATTAGAAATAGTTAAAACAACACCAGATGCAATAGTTAATGGACTTACTGCATAATAGTTTTGGCCTGTTGTTGTTGTAAAACTATTATCTACTTGGCTATCTGCTTCAATAAATAATTGTTCACCACCAGATCCTACTAGACCTCCTGATTTCACGAGATAGGCAAAAGCTTTAGCTGTCATAATTTTAAGTGAAATTTACAATAGTGCCAGTTGTAATAGTAAATACAACACCAGTAGCAATACTTAAATTAGACAAAGCTATATAATTTCTTCCAGATGTTGTGGTAAAACTATTATTCATTTCATTATCTACTTCTACAAAAATTTCTTCACCACTCCCACCTACTAAGCTACCAGCACCACTAGGTAAATTTGTTAGGTTTGCACCTGATATCGCTGGTAAAGTGGCTGGAAACCTAGCATCTGGTATTGTGCCAGAAGTTAAATTAGAAGCATCTAAATTTGAAAGATTACCTGCGGGTAAATTAGTTAAATTAGCTCCACTTATCGCTGGCAATGTGGCGGGGAATCTGGCGTCAGGTATTGTACCGCTAGATAAATTACTAGCATTAAGACTGCTTAAATCTGCTGCTGGTAAATTAGTTAAATTTGCTCCACTTATCGCTGGTAGCGTACCAGTTATGTTAGCTGCTGGTATTGATGTTAAGTTTGCTGCTGAAACTGCCGGCAAGGTTGCTGGAAATCTAGCATCTGGTATTGTGCCAGAAGTTAAATTGGTTGCATTTAAAGCTGAACCGTCAATATATCCAGCACCATTAGTAATTGCATTATTGTTAAGAGATATATCTGCTGAACCATCAAAAGCAACACCAGCTATATTTCTTGCTGTAGTTAGTGTGGCTGCTGATCCTGTTGTGTTTTGGTTTAAAGTATCAACAGAGAATGTAGTGCCAGTAAGTATCAAGCCAGATCCAGCAGAATATGTCGTACCGCCACTAGGTAAGTTTGTTAAAGCAGATCCATCGATTGCTGGCAAAGCACCTGTAAGTTGCCCTGCTGGTATAGATGTAAGGTTTGTTGCTGAAGCTGCTGGCAGTGTTGCTGGAAATCTAGCGTCAGGAACTGTGCCAGATGATAAGTTAGATGCGTTTAAATTAGTTAAGTTAGTTCCACTAATTGCTGGTAAAGTTGCTGGAAATACGGAATTTGGTATTGTACCAGAAGTTAAATTAGAAGCGTTAAGACTTTGGTTAAGAGGAGCATTAGCAGTAGCAAGCGACCATTTAACACCTGTTGGTTCGTTGCTATCGGCTTTTAACACATAACCATCTGTACCAACAGGTAAAGCTGTAGGGTTACCAGAGCCATCTCCAACTAACAATTCACCTTTACCATCAAGGTCACTGTTTAGTATTGCATTAGTAACATTAGAAAGTGAATCTAACTTAGCGTGGTCTGCATCAGTAAAAACATTACTATCAGTAGCACTTTCTACTAAAGTTCTAATCTCTGCTGCGGTTTGATCGGCTGTTGCTGATGCCTCAATACCTGATAATTTTGTTTGCTCTGCATCCGTAAAAGCATTTGTATTGCTATTACTTTCGTATGCTATTTTTATTTCTAATGCGTCCATATCTCTTGTAGAGAGATCTTCTATACCATTTATCTTGTCAGTAAATTCTTGAAGACCAAATAACAGTTGTTCAGTATTAGTATCTAAATCTGTTTCAGTAAGAACAGAACCATCTTGAAAGTCTACTTTCTTAGCACTAATATTAGTATCTCTTTTAATAACAATAGCAGCTCCGTTTGCAGGTTCATTACCAGAAGTAAATGTTATTTGAGTACCACTAGTAAAGGTATAAGCAACACTTAGTGTTTGCAACACTCCATCAACAGTTACATCAACATCAGACTGTTCTAAATAATTAAAACTAATAGCATAAGGACCAGCAGTAGAACCAGAAGAAGGGGCAGTATGATTAGTAAAAGATGTTGCTGTGTTGGTAGCCATGTTACTCGTTTAAAGAGGGTCTTCTTATAAGATTATTATAATCTTTTTGTATTCCTCTTTTATAATTCAATATACCTCTTTGTTCTTCTTTTGAAAATTTCTTATTAATATGATTATATTCTCCTCGTTGTATATATCTTTTATTAATTGCACTTAATTCATAAAAAATATTATTAGCTGCTATTGAGCCTTGTTCACTTTTTAAACCAAATTCATCAACAATACCTTTTGCTTTTAAGTATCTATCAGTTTTTAAATATGCTTCCATACTTTCAAGTATAGTCTTTTTACCATATCCAGCATTAAGTTCCATAGTATTAATATCTTTTTTCATAGCGTTGTATTCATAGGTATCTAATCTAATCGGTACAAAATTTTGCTTGTTATATTCACCTGTAACAAACTCACTAGGCTCTGCTAGTCTTCTTCCTATACCTTGCAAAGCAGTATATACAGGATAGTTTTTACTTTTTGTAGTAACACCAATTCCAAAAATATTACCACCCATTCTGTTTGGGTAGACTATTGGTTCATTTGTTATATGTTCTACATCAAAAGGTAAGTCTGGTCCTATGCCATACCTACGACTAATTTCATTTAGGGTTGATCTCCACGCTAAAGCAAACATTGAAGACTTATTATAGTTTGGATCCTTAGGGTCATCTGATTTGTTTATATCACCAGCCCTTACTCTTGTGTCTGGTCTTCTTTGAAATACTTTTATTTCTTCATTACTAAAGCCCATTACTTTTAATAAGTCTGCTGGATACCTTCTTAATTCAGCAACAACACCTGAAAATGGTCCTCTTGATGTAATAAATCTACCAACAAAATTAGCAAACTTTTTACTTCTATAATCTTTAACAGGATCACCTTCACTATCTACTAAATCTGCACTACTTCTCATAACATTAATTAATTCTTCTGCTTGAGAAGTCCATGAATCATTGTAAAGGTTTTGTACTATAGACATTACTAACCCTGTTGTTGCTTCGTCATAAGGCTTACCACCAAGTATTCCTAATGAATTTATAGTATCAACTGTCATTTTTAATGAGCCAGATAAAGGTTCTAACCAACCTTCATAAGATCTGTAAATATAAACAGGTTTACCATCTTCCCCTATTTCGGGTTCACCATTTTCATCATATTGAAGATACCCAATGCTATATGGTCGCCAACGATTTAAATACATTTTTTTCCACATAGCAGCACCTTCTTTAGTTCCAAAATCAGGTCCACCTCCTGTTAGTATTACTGGTGGTATATACTCTGGGTCATTTGCCAATATGTTGGCAGAAGTAACAAAACCAGCAATGCTTGTAATAAAAGCAACAGCTTGATTTATGTCTGCATTTGCTATAGCTCGTATCTTTGGATCAGGACTATTAAGTTGTTTTCTTAATTCTGGTACTGTTAATTCACTTAATAAATTTAGATTTCTACCACCAACTAAAGGAACTTGATCTGGAATATTTATTTGTTGTTGTTTATTTAAAGGATTTACAAAGGGTGTAAACATAGGATTATTTCTAAAATTACCTGATTTAATATTTGCAGGTGTTCTTGTAAAAGATATAAATAATCTTACTAATGGATATTTGTTTGCTGCATTATCAGCAAATTTCATAGCTTGACCAAACTTACCTGTAGTATCAATGTCTTGAGTAAAAGTTGCAAACTTAGCTTGTTTTTTAGCGTGTAATAAAAATCTTTTTGTAAGTGGTTCTAATTCATTATCGCCATTTTGTGCATACCATTCAAGAACTGCATTAGTATGTTTTTTAATAAATTTATCTATTTCATTTCTTGGTAATCCTTGTCTTTTTGCTTCTATAAATGCCATATAAGTTACATCTGCAATTAAGTTTGGTGCTTGTACTGCTGCGTCTGTAGCTGTCATATTACGACCAGAAAATCTTATTGCAGTACCAGCAGCATTAATAGCTTTAGCACCTGCACCACTACCATCAGATTTAATAGCAAATCTGTTTTGATATTTTCTATTTCCTAAGTTAATAAAGTTATCTTCCATCTTCATAGATTTTTTATATGCCTTTCTCATAAAGTGATAGTTGCTATGCAAAGAAACAAAATGTCTCATAGCAGCTTCTAACATTTCTGGATTTTCTGCACCTAAAAATAGCTTTAGTTGTCTGTGATAAGTGTTTAAAGTTGCAGATACAAAGTTTGCTGTATTAGTACCAAATCTATATAACATTCCATTTATACCAATCTCGTTAGCTACTTTAAATCCTTTGGTAAGTGCATTATCGTCTTGCACTCTAAAAGCATCTACTTTTGTAAGACCAAATAAAGTTTCTGTTTCTCCGTCTGCTGCTTGTATTATTTTTCCTATTCTATAAAGTTCACTAAAATCACCTGTTTGTTTTGAAGTTTCTAGTTGTCTTATCAAATCTTTTTTTAGATTCTCGCTACTAAAAGCAACTTCTTCTAAAGTATTTACTAATTTTTCTTCGGCAGTTTTATTTAATTTTAAGTTTGCAGCTTCTACATATTCTGCTGCTGTCTTACCTTCCATACCTTTTAAAGGTTTTATATTTAATTTTTGTAAGATTTGACCTGCTCTGCTGCTTGGTTTTAAATATCTCATTAACCATAGTTTCATTGCATCTATAGAACCAGTAAGTTCTGTTATGGCTGTTTCAATTTGTTCTGGATTTTTACTATTTAAAGCATTTAAAAAAGCATTGTTTTTATTATTTAATCGTTCTGCTGCAAACACAGCATTTAAAGCTAAAGCAGTATTAACTTCTGGTTGTTTGTTTATAAGACCATAAGATTCTATTTCGTCTGCCATCTTTACAATCAAATCAGACTTTTCTAATTCCAATACTTTCTTTGTAAAGTCTGGTTGATCTGGGTCAAATAGTTTTACAGCTTTTAAAATGTTTTCTTTATCTGTAACTGTCTCTGCACTTGTCCAACCTTTTGATTTAAGAGCTTTTACTGCATTTTTAATATTAGTAGCACTTGCTTGGTCTACAGCTTTCAATAAGCTAGTTTGATTAGGATTAAGATTCTTTGGTCCTAGATCTTCTCCACCTGTTTTCTGTTTTACTTTTTTTATAAATACATTATCAGTTGGTACTTTAATCATCATACCGCCTGTATTGTCAGGTGTTGCTTTAGCTGAACCTGTTTTTTGTTTTACTATATCTTTTATCTTTTGATGTATTTTAGATCCATGATTTCTTACTGTATTGACATCAATACCTTGATCTTCTAATAATCTGGTCAATCTTTCGTGTGATATTTTTTGTTTATCTGTTAAAGGTTTTACTCTGTTACCTCTTAATATATATGCAACTTTATCTATATCAGAACCAAATTCTAAACTAGCAGAACCATATCTAGGACTCATTTTTAAGAAACCTTTAGGTAATTTAAATTCACCTAAATTAGTTTCACCAATATTAAAACCACCATCACCTCTTACATTAGCTTGTGGTTGTTGTTGTATCTGTTCTTGTAGTACAAAACTATCTTCAACAACTTTATCAATCTTTTCTTTTTCAGTTTTAGTAAGTAGTTTGTTTACTTCATCTGCATTTTTACCTGCAAACTTTTTACCTAGACGTTCCAAAAGTTCTAATCCACCTTTAAAACTTGCAGCAAAACCAGAACCAAGACCTACAGAAGTTACAAATTCTTCAAAAGAAGGAAACCTTTGTTCATCTATTAAAGTTCTTACTGTTACTTCAGCACCACCTAAAGTTCCACCAAAAAGTCCTGATTTAGCTACACCTTTCAATCCTTTAGTTTCTGTTGCAAAAGGTATGGCTTGAATAGCACTAGAAGTTAAAAGTTCTCCATAATTTATTTGATCTTTAACACCTAAAAAACCTGTCTGTCCAAATCTTTTTTTCTGTGCTTCATAGTTAAAAATACCACCACCAACAGTATTTATAACTCCATAAGCAAGTATTCCGTACGGACCTGCACCTAGTAAAGGTGCTGTCAAAGCATCAAGCGTAAGACCACCACCAATTTCAATACCTAAACCTTTCATGGTTTGTTCAAACTGTGTAAGGTTTGTTCTTTCTGGTATCTCTACTTCAAACCCTTGATCCTCGTAAAACTGAAATACTTTATCTAATCCAATTTGAAATTGCTCTGTTTCTATTGAAGACTTTGGTATTTCGTTATTAAGAAAATCTTGAAAATAAAAACCTGTTGCATCTTTAAATACTTTTTCAATAGCAATTCTGTCGCTAGGTCTTCTTAAAGGTGTATTGGTATTTTTTGTTTTATCAAAGAAATTATTTAATCCAAGATACTTCAACATATCATCAGATACATGAAGGTTTTTGCTTTCGTTATCGGCTTGTGTAAATGCTGAAAATACTTCTTGCGAAGGATCAAACATACTTTCGTTATAAAACTCAAAATCATCATCATCATCTTCTGTATCTTTATACAAAGTGTTGTAAGTATCTTTTATATCTATTTGTGTATTCCAATCAAAGTAACTATTTTTTTGCGTATTATTATTACCTACATTTGCAGGTTCATATTTAACTTTATTGAAGTTTGTCAAATCAGAAAAATCAAAAGATTCCTCTTCATTGTTTGTCTGGTTATTTAATGCTGAGTCTGTCATTTAGATTATTGTTTGGTCAGGTTGCTTCTTCCATAGAATATCAATTACTCTCTTCAATGTCTCTTCATCTTCCTTAATTGGTGTAGGACTTAATAAATCTTCTTTTGTCTTACCTTCTAAGCCAGCATACTGATAAGGTCTAAGCATCTCAGTAATAATATCTTTTTCGTAAGCACCATAAGGCTCTTCTCTAATACCTAATCTAGCTCTTGCTACTCTCATTAAGACAGATTGCATTACACCTATTATATCTTCTTCACTACTTAATATTGCTTCTGTTAGAACCATTTGAGCTATAGCATATTTAGCTTCAACATTTTCTTGAGTATTGTTTTCAACTAAATCTATATATATATTCTTTGCTTCATCTATAACTTCTTGTGATGATTTATCAGCGTAAGTATGACTAAAACCATCTTTTTCTATAGTCCTTATAAAGTTTGGATCTTTCTTTAAATTTTCTTCTCTACCACCACTACCATAAGAAACAGCACCATTAAACTGGTCAAACTTATCTGTCATTTGTTTTAGACCACTTACAAGTACACCGCCTTCTGGTCTACTCATATCTTCACCCCCACCTGCATAAGGCAAGTTAAGACTAGCAGCAAAAGTATCTACAAGATTGTTTGCATCATCTTCACTAATACCATAATCCTGTAGTTGACTTACAAACTGTGTAGCAAGGTTATTGGTGTTTTGACTTACATCTTTAGGTGTAAAAAATTCAAGAATATTTTGTCTAAAACCTTTTTTCTCTTCTTTTGGTGTTTCTTTTTTCTTTTCTTCTGCAAGCCTTTTTTCTTCTGCTTCCTTTTCTAGTTGTAATCTTTTTTCTTCTAGCTTTTCTTCATTAGTTTTTTGTCTTTCAAAAGTCTCAAAACTTCTGTCGTCAAGAGGTACTTCAGATTCATATTGTCTTCTACCTTCATTCCATATTGAGTTTGTTTTTAATTTATATCCTTGATCAGTACCTACTAAATTTTCATTATTAATTTTATATATATCAACTGTATAAGCTTGCAATGCTGCATTTATTTGTTGTTCAAATTCTTGTGCATTTAAATTATCTGCATTTTTAGAAATCTCTACAATTTTTTTGTTAAGAGCATTTGTAGCATCTGAATAATATAAAGAAGTTTCTTCTTTATAAAAACTACTATCAAAATTATCTTTACCTAATAAAGTACCTGCTTGCTTAATAATGTCGTTAATTTTTGTTCTTTGAACTCCTAGAACATCTTTACCTAATAATTTTACAATTTGTTCTTTTGCTTCATTTAATCTTGTTTTATCTTCTTCTGTAATTGTTGTACCTAAAGATTTTCTAAATTCTTCTAATTCACGCAAAGCATACAAAGGAGAGACAAAATCTTTATTTATAATTCTTATATCAAATTCATCAAAAAAATCATCTCTTGATACATCTAAGTTTTCTATAGCTTCTAAGAAAGGTTCTCTATACTTTTCACCAAATACAGAACCTAAAGTTTCTAAGGCTTTTGTATTTCTTGTACCATCTTCATTTGTAAAATCAAAATCCTTTAAAGCACTTTCTATTCTTGGTGTAATAACTTTTAAATATTTTTCTTCTTTAAAATCGTCATAACTTTTTTCTGCATTAATTAATCTAGCTTTCATTTTATTCCAATCTTCACCAAGAAACTTTGCTAGGGTTGCTCGTCTTTTTTCAAATATAGGTTTACCTTCTTCGTCAACTCCTATCTTTACATCTTGTTCTGGACCTACTTGTAACCTAGATATAACATTATAAAAATCTTCTACTGCAACAACACCACTTTTGCCTTTTCTTTGATTAATTAAAAATATTTGTTCTGCTTGTGCTGTTACTGTTTTTGCTAATTCTGTAGGCGATACACTTTTTATTAAACCTACTGATTCTTGATATTTAATTTCTTTTTGTATGTTTCTTGTAGCAACATTTATAGCTGAGTCTGGATTTGTTACATCTATATCTTCAACATCATCAAAATCTATTGCTGAAAAATTACTAATAATACTGTCATTTAAAGTATCAGATGCAATTTTTACATTAAATTCATTGTGATCTTTTTGTTGTTGAGAAAAAGCACCTTGAATTGCAATGCCTTGTTTTGGTAAGAAGTATTGATTTATAAATGATTGTCTAATACCAGTTAAGTCAGCAACTTCTTGTTGTTGAAACTTCTGCATTGCTTCTTGGAACTCTGGTGAATTAACACTAAATTCATTTAAAGGTATAGATCTAGTCGCACCATCTTTTTCTTTTTGAACTCTATAAGTAGTTAAAAATTCATTTAATTTACTTTCTTGAGACAGACCTTGCAGTTCTGCAATTCTTTTTTCTACACCTGTTCTTACAAAATAATTACTACCAATTAAATCTTTTATAGCTGTTTTATCTTTACTAGCTAAAGCATTAGTAATTTCTTGTATTCTTTCGGGATTTGCCATTGTAATAATAAGCTCACCTTCTGCTTTTTGTTTAGCCCTTTGTTGCTCAGTTTTTTGAACTGCAAAATTTGTTAGAACTGGATTAACTGCCGATAAAATTTCTGCTAAATCTGCCATGCTACTTCTTCGTATAGTAGTAACAGGCTCTACAAAAGTATTGACAGGTGAATCAAAAATTTGCCCTGCTGTGCTTTGAAAACTTGAAGTCATAATTTAGGCACGATTAAATATGTTGTCTTCCATACCAAGTTCGGTATTAAAGCCACTTGTTACACCACCTAAAAGAGCTTCACCTACTGAAGGTACTTTACTATATGCTTCTATAGTATTAGCACTTAATCTGTTTCTGATGTTTTGATATTCTGATTCTGTAGATTGTATGTTTCTATCATACTGTCTAGCAAATGATTCTAATGTTTGTCTTACAGATTCTCTATAATTACCTGCTTTTCTTGCTTGATCCATAACTAGTAAATTTATAGTATTACCAACTTTTCCTGTTGATAATAAAGTTGCTGTTGCTTGTAAGTTTTCTATATTTTTAGCAAATACATTTTGTGATTCTTGTGCTTTTTTTGCTTGACTTTGTTCAGCTAAAGCTAATTGTTTATTTCTTTTATTGTCTTCTGCCGAAGCAACACCTTGTTTTTCTGCTTCAAATGTAGCTCTTGCTCTTTGCTTTGCAGCACTACGCATAGCAAGCCCTTGAAAAAGACCTAAACCTCCACTAATAGCTGCTGGTACAGAACACATTTAGGCGATCCTCAGAAATTCATAAAATGGTTTTTCATGTTGACCATACTTTTCGTGATAATTTATAAAAACAAAACCGAGAGCTTCTAACCACTTTATAGCAGTATGATTCTCTGCATATACAAAATTATATAGGACTTTATAAGATTTCAACAAACTGTCTACCCATTTTCTACCTTTTCTTATTAGTTGTATTTTATATTTTTTATTAGAAAACAATTCGTCAGTACAAATCATCCATATACAGCCATCTTTTATTACTCCACATAAACCCATAGGTTGATCTTTGTCACCAGCTATTGTTAAAACTTTGTCACCAAATAAATAACATAAACGTAAAGCATCTTCAGCATCTTTCCCTGTTTGGTATAAACCTTCTAGTCGATCCATTTGCCTCATGTTTTGACATACATAATTAAGATCTGAAAGTTTTGATTTTCTTAAATATCCCATTAAATTCTTCTACTCCTCATGTGAAATACTCCTTCATATTCTGCACTAGCTAATAATGTAGGTAAGAATGTATTGTTTTTTATATCTATATCTACTCTATCTGATTTGCTCATTACTGGCACTTTAAAAGTTCCTGTATCTAAATTAATTAGACCAACAGAAGCAGAAGCAGCACCAAGCAAACGTCCAGTAAATTTATGTAGAGATGTGTCTCTGTTCTCAGGTGTTACTTCTACTTGAAAAAAACCAGAATCTTCATACTTAATATAAAAATGATGTATTTGTAATCGACCACTTATAAATTCATTTGCATTTGGTCCTGTTAGTCTTTGTTTGCTAAATCTATAATGCATTTCATAAGGTTCACCAATAATAAATTTACTATTTGTAAAGTCACCTGCTGCTGTAATAGTTGAAGTAGATCCATCTACAAGGTTAGTAGTCTTTAAAACTTGTCCAGCTTTAAGTGTTTGCGTATTACCTTGAGTATCAATAAAAGTGCTTGTTTCATTACTGGCAAGGTATCGACCAACAATATTCATATTGCTTCTAACTCTATATGGCACAGTAAATGTTGTAATGTCAGTACTAGAGTTGTAAGCAACAGATACACCGTTAGTTGATTCGGTTACTTTATGATCTAAGTGATATTCAAACTCTGCATTAGATTCTGTAAAACCTGTTTCAAATGGTATTTTTTCAAGGGTAACACCATTAGCTTCTTCTATAACCATTATCAAATCAGTACCAATAAAATCAATATTTAAAATAGATCTATTGCTGTTTAATGTATAAGTAAACCAAGCATTTAAAGCTTTACTAAAACCTTCACCATATAACCATCTGTTTACATATAACTTGTTTGGATTTTCTGTACCAAGCAAAACAAGAATATCTTGATTATTTGATACTGCCATTTTAAAAATGCCACTTGGTATCAGTCTTGGTACATGAATAGTTGTATTTGCAGCATCTTGGATTTGTTGGTTACCTGTGAGGATATATTCTCTAATACCTGCAAAAGTACCTTTTTTAGTTAAAAAATAAATAGAAGAACCAGAGCCTACAGGTTGCGCTGCTGTATTACTTTCAAACTCAGTTTGTACAAGTACGTTAGCTGTTGAAGGCGTTAAATTATCTGCTGAACTTGACAATACAAATTGTGTTTGTTCAGAAAATAATATAAGTTTTTCTCCCATAGTTACTGCGTGTTTTAGTATTGCAACTTTTGTATGAGATGCAGCTACATCTATAGGCTCAGTATCTAAAACTGATATAACTGTTTCTGGAAAGAAATTAAAAAACTCTGATACTGTAGAAAGAATGACATTATCACCTGCAAGAAATCCAAGTCTGTTTCTAAAGAAAAATACGTTGTTTATTTTTTGACCAATAAAAGAAGGGTCTGGTGCAGATACAACATCACCAACTACACGTTCACCCCATTTAGGTAGAATTTGTCTAAATACAATATTACTTGATCCACTGTCAGTTACATTAGAATTTGAAATGGGGACACTATTATGTTCTGTTCTGGATATGGTAAAAGAGTTTGCATTAACATAAGAAACTGTATATTGAACACCTTGCGTTATTCCATCAGAAGCAATCCACCCTGCACCTTGTGATCCATCAGTAGCAAATGTTAGTTCAACTTTATCATTAGTTTGTAAACCATGATTATTTATATTGATAGTAACTACATTCCCTAATTGACTATATGTTCCAGTGTTAAGGGTAAGAAGAGAGGTAGCACCATTAACTTGTGAAAATGTAAATTCACCATTAGCTTGACGTATAAGAACGTGTGGCATTGTTGCGTAATTAAATTTAAAAGGTATGCCAGCTTCTACTGTTTCTTGCCATTGCCCTTCTTCAAAAGCATTTCCATTGTTAGTTACAAATTTAACGTAATAATTATCAAAGTTTGTACCTTCATCACCAATAATTTCTACTACATATCCATTAGGTGACACATTTGGAAGATCTGTAAACTGCTGTACCGTATCTTTAATAATTGTCATCTTGGTATTACCTTGTGTATCAGTACCATCTATTGAGAAATTACTACCATCATTTTTTTTAATATGAATAACAGGACCATTTCTAACAATTGTGAAACCTGTAAGTCCAGCGTTTAAACCACTGGCTATATCAGCAGCAACAGTATCAGTTGATAAGGGATTATTACCAGCAGTATTATCTGAAACTGTCACGCCATCTACGGTGACTGAATAAGTTGTATCTGCTGTTGCTTGAGTTATAAATACTATTGCTTGAGTTATATTACTAGCACTATTTGATAATGCTGAATCCATTACTGGTGTAATACTTGTATTAACAACAAAAGTAAAATCAGCAATAGTTACTGTTTTTATTACACTTCTAGGGTTTGATGTATTTAAATATGCTGTTCCATCAGGTTTGTTTACTGTCTTTTCTGTTCCATCCAGTTCATAAACTTTTACATCACCATTACTGAATATTGCTACATACTCTTCATTAACATCTCTGTTTATAGTTTGTATATGGACATTACCAAGAGTAGAACTACTAATTGTAGATAAAAATTGAGAGCCAGATCTCTTTGTAAGACCAAGAACGGGGTTGCTATCAGCATTGTCTTGTATTTCAGCATGATCTGGTTGCTTCAAAGCATCAGAAGATTGTGATATACCTCTCAATAATGTAGGTATAGCTCTTGATATAACACCCATAGTTATCTAATTAAAGCACTAGAAGGATTGTAAGTATCAAAGATACTAGTAAGAGAAGGATCTCCTCTTAATATATTATGATCTCCATTTGCTAAGTCTGTTTCCATAAGTATCGCTCTAGCTCTAGTCTCGTCTTGTTGTGTGTAAGTTCTTAGTGCTTGATCGCTTACAAGCCTATCAACAAATTTTCTTGCAGCCTGTATATTTATGTAATGTCTGGCTGGTTCTGGTATTTCATCAAAATTTCTAAAATAAACAACAGTACAAATCAAGTCCTCGTCAAATTCAAACTTATTATTTTGTCTGTCATATAATTTTAAACCACGTTGTATAGGGTCAATGGTTGGATGATGATGAATATTAGCGTCAATACTAAGAATATCTGTAGGTAAACTAATTTGATTAGAACTATCTCTTGTAAAAGTTACATCAATTTCTGTATTGAAAGACCAACCTTCTGACTGTACACTTTTATTTACTTCAGATAAGGTTGATTGAGCAATCCGAGCATCAACAGGAAGTGTACCTACAAGAGTGTTTATAGGTGCTTCTCCTATAGCAGCAAGCATTATGTTGATCGCTTCAAGTTCAGTAGTTGCAGCTATAGCCATTATTAGTAACCTTTCTTTTTGATCTTAAGTGAGTCTCTCCCACCTTTCTTTTTTTTCTTTTTAGATGA
>CEVN01023458.1_pt1 | contig 17750 bp, 16 predicted proteins | sample 427041 | NCBI WGS metagenome assembly CEVN01 (sample SAMEA2623463, study PRJEB7988) | marine metagenome | biome: marine biome (ENVO:00000447); feature: surface water layer (ENVO:00002042); material: "saline water (ENVO:00002010), including plankton (ENVO:xxxxxxxx)" | depth 5 m
GTTGTGGACGTGGTAGGACTCGAACCTACGACCACCGCCTTGTAAGGGCGGCACTCTGAACCAACTGAGTTACACGTCCTAAATATTTACTACTAAATATCTAGTGCTAATTTAAGAACATCTTCTACTTCTTTCACAAAGGTAATTTTTAATTCTTTTTTAACCTTGTCAGGAATCTCTTCTAAATCCTTTTTATTTAAATGAGGAACTATAATATGTTTTAATCCAGATCTAAGAGCTGCAGTAGACTTTTCTTTCAATCCTCCAATAGGTAATACATTCCCTCTAAGAGAAATTTCTCCAGTCATTCCAATATAATTTTTTAAAGGAGAATTTGATAGTAATGATACAATTGATGTTACCATTGCAACCCCTGCTGAAGGTCCATCTTTAGGAATAGCTCCTGCAGGAACATGAATATGAATATCATATTTTTTATAAAAAGATTCATCAATTTTTAGCTTTTTAGCATTAGCTCGTATATAAGAAAATGCTGCTTGAGCTGATTCTTTCATTACATCACCTAATTTACCTGTTAATTTCAACCCACCTTTTCCTGGCATCTTAGATGCCTCAATAAATAAAATATCACCACCAAATGCTGTCCATGCAAGACCTATAACAACACCTGGTTTTTTACATCTTTCTGCAACTTCAGAATGAAAAATCTCAGCACCTAAATAATGGTTAACTTCTTTTTCATTAATTTTAACAGATTTTTTATCACCAACGGCGATATCTTTAGTTACTTTTCTACAGACATTAGCAAGCTGTCTTTCAAGATTTCGAACTCCAGCCTCTCTAGTATAAGACTCAATTAACATTGAAATAGCTTTATCTTCAAATTTAATTTCAGAAGCTTTCAAACCATGATCTTTGATAGTTTTAGGTAATAAGTGTTTTTTGGCAATTTCTACTTTTTCATCATGGATATATCCAGTAAAATCTAAAATTTCCATTCTATCTCTTAATGGACCAGGAATCTGGTCAATTCTATTAGCTGTTGTAATAAACATAACATTAGATAAATCAAAATCAACTTCTAAATAATGATCATTAAATGAAAAGTTTTGCTCAGGGTCTAAAACCTCAAGTAAAGCACTAGAAGGATCCCCCCTAAAATCCATGCCTAGTTTATCAATTTCATCTAACATAAATATAGGGTTTCTAGTACCAGCTTTTTTAAGACTTGCGATTATTCTTCCTGGTAATGCACCTATATATGTTCTTCTATGACCTCTTATTTCAGCCTCATCTCTAACACCACCTAAAGAAATGCGAACAAACTTTCTGCCCATTGATTCAGCAATAGCTCTACCTATAGATGTTTTACCTGTTCCTGGAGGCCCAGCAAAACATAAAATTGGACTTTTTATTTTAGAACCTTTCTTGCTTCTTGATCTCTTAAGATTTCTTACAGCTAGATGCTCTATTATTCTCTCTTTAATTTTATTTAGTCCATAATGATTCTCATCTAAAATTTCAGAAGCTCTTTTAATGTTCTCATTATCCTTTGTTTCTTTTTTCCATGGCAAATCAACAAGCCAATCTAAATATGTCCTAGATACAGTATATTCTGGTGAATGTGTTGGGATTTTATATAATCTTGCAATTTCTTTATCTGCAACTTTTTTAACATCCTTAGGCATTTTTGCCTTCTTAATTTTTTCTTCTAACTCTTTTACTTCTAGATTAGATTCATCCTCTCCGAGTTCTTTTTTTATAGCTTTCATTTGCTCTCTTAAATAATATTCTTTTTGAGATTTAGAAATCTCATCTTGTACGTCAGATTGAATTTTATCTCCAAGCTCAAGCTTTTGTATTTCTTTATTTATAATAACTAAAGTACTTTGAATTTTTTTATTTATATTAAACTCTTCTAGAACCTTTTGTTTTTCAGCTGTCTGAATATTCATAACAGATATAGCTTTATCAGCTATCTTTGAAGGCTCTTGTATATTAATTAATAAGTTTGCTTGTTCTTCAGATAAATATGGAGCAATTTCAATCAATCCTGAAAACATACTTTTAAGATTTGCACATAGAGAGTCCATTTCTTGCGTATCACCGAGTTCCTCTTGCACTTCAGTAAAGGATGCTTTAAAAAATGGATCTGTTTGTGAATAATCTCCAATATTCACTCTACGAATTCCTTTTACTATTGCTGACTTTGAATCATCAGGCATATCAAAAATTTTCATTACGGTAGCCAACGTTCCTACATTATAAAAATCATCACTTTTTGGCAATTCTACCTTACCGTCTTTTTGAGCAACTACAATGATAGTTTTGTCTTCAAGCTTTGAAACATCGTTAACCAAATTCAAAGATTGTTTTCTACCTATGTAAATTGGTATGATTTGATTCGGAAAAAGAACCGTATTCCTTAATGGTAAAACTGGGTATATATTCATCATAAATCCTTTTAAATTCTATTTTAATATTTATACAAAATCAATGCCAAACTAAAATTCATGCAATATTGTCATACACCTAGACTTTCGAATATTCTCTTGCTTGTTGATCTGCATGATAAGATGATCGTACTAAAGGTCCAGATTCAACGACTTTAAAGCCTATTTTCAACCCATAATCTTTATATAACTTAAATATCTCAGGATCAACATAACGATCAACTTCTAAGTGATTTTTTGTTGGTTGTAGATACTGACCTATATTAAATATCTCAACACCTATATTTTTAACAATATCCATAACTTTAAATACTTCTTCATCTGTTTCTCCTAGACCTACCATCATACCTGTTTTAGTTAACATTTTATTTTTAACTGAATACTTCAAAACATCTAAAGACCTTTTCCAATCTGATTGTTTTCTAACTCGTTTTGAAATTCTTTCAACACATTCAACATTATGCGAAAAAATATGAGGCTTAGCTTCGAAAACAGTGTCTAGAGATGGTTCAAAACCTTTAAAATCAGGAGTTAAAACCTCAATTGTACATTCTGGCATTACTTTTTTTATCTCTAAAATAGTTTTTGCCCATATCGTTGCTCCATAGTCATCTCTCATATCATCCCTATCAACAGAAGTAATAACAACATGACGTAAATTTAATTTTTCAACAAGATCTGCTACTCTTTTAGGTTCATTTATATCCGCCAGCTTTGGCTTTCCTGTCTTAACAGAACAAAAACCACAAGACCTTGTGCATATATCACCTAAAATCATCACTGTTGCTGTTCTATGGTCCCAACATTCATATATATTTGGACACCTAGCTTCTTCACAAACAGTATTCAATGAATGCGTCTGCATAAGACTTTTCATTTCCTGATAATTAGAATTTGTATTTAATTTTATTTTTAGCCAATTTGGCTTTCTTTTATATGTATCGTGAATTTTAATCATAACTAAATATTCTTTTTATCAAATGATTCTAATAGTTCTTTTATTTTAGATAAAAATCTTGTTCCATATGAACCATCAATTATCCTATGATCATAAGCTAAAGTTAAGTACATCATACTACGAACAACAACAACGTCACCATATTCTGTTTCTTTAACAACAGGCTTTTTATGGATGGCTCCAACACTTAATAAGCCTACATTTGGCTGATTAATTATACCCATACCAAATAAACTTCCGAAGATACCTGGATTGGTAACTGTAAAAGTTGACCCTTGAGCTTCTTCAGGACTTAACCTACCAGCTCTTGCTCTTGAAGCTAAATCATTTGTAGCTCTAGCTAAACCTAAAAAGTTTAATTCTTCTGATCTTTTGATAACCGGAACGATCAAATTATCATCTGGAAGTGCAACTGCAACACCAATATTAATATTTTGATTAAACTGTATGTTTTCATTGCTAACTTTTGAATTAATAAGAGGAAAATCATGTATAGCATTAATTACAGCATCAATAATAAATGGCGTATAAGTTAATGTTGTTTGATATTGAGATTTAAATTGTTCTTTAAAATTATTCCTATATTCAACGATATTTGTCATATCTATTTCAGATGTTGAATACACATGAACTGATGTATCTCTAGATTTAGCCATATGCTCTGCAATCATTTTCCTTACATGCCCCATAGGCTCTAATTTATTTTCTAACATATAAGAATTATCTATATTTTTCGATGTATCAGGTATATCTGATGAACTATTTTTTCTATTTTTTAAGTAATCAAGGATATCTTTTTTATTTACTCTATTGTTAGCTCCTGAGCCAGGTATAGAGTCTAATTCAGATAAGGATATACCTTCTTTACTTGCAATTGACTTAACAAGAGGAGAATAAAATCTCTGTTTCATTTGAGAATCATCCCTTTTCGAATCATTATATTTATTTAAATTAATTTTTCCAGATTTCACATCATCCATCATATCTTGGATATCATTTAATGGTTTAACTATTAAATTTTCACCTTCCTTATCAAATTTATTTTCAGTATGTGATTTTTCTTCTTTTTTATCATTTGAAGAATTCTGCACTTCATCTGAATATCCTCCAATTCTAGCAATGACCTCTCCAACAGCAACAACATCATTTACCTTATAGAATATTTCAATAATTTTTCCTTCAGCTGGCGAGGGTACTTCTGAATCAACTTTATCAGTTGATATTTCTAATAAAGTTTCATCTTTATTAATTGAATCACCCACATTTTTTTTCCATTCTAAAATAGTTCCCTCTGTGATAGACTCACCTAATTTTGGCATAATGACATCTACTGACATATAATCTCCATTATTTTAAAACTCCATAGTTTCTTTAATTGCAGTGATAATCCATTCTGTTTGAACTAAAATTTCATTTTCTAATATAGAAGAATATGCAACAGGCGAATCTTTAGATGCTACTCTTTTTATTGGAGCATCTAAATATTCAAAACATTTATCACTTACAATAGATACAATTTCAGCACCAAATCCATTAGTGATATTATCTTCATGAACAACGATAAGTCGATTAGTTTTTCTCACAGAATTTAAAATTGATTCTTCATCTAATGGATTCAATGTTCTAAGATCAATAATTTCAATAGAATAATCTAAATTCCTTGAAGCTTCAATACTTTTTTGGACTAATGCACCCCATGTTACAATTGTTAAATCTTGTCCTTCTTGTACTTTATTAGCCTTTCCATACTCTAATAAATATTCTTCATTTGGCTCTTCGGATGCTGCATAGCCTTGACGATATAAACCTTTATGTTCTAAAAATAACACTGGATCATCCATACGGCATGCAGATTTTAATAATCCTTTTGCATCAGAAGCATTAGAGGGATAAGCAATTTTAATACCAGGCATATGCGTAAAATAACCATCTATACTTTGACTATGACAAAGCGCTCCATGAATGTAGCCTCCTACAGGAACACGCATAACAAAAGGGCAACTCCATGCACCATTAGATCTATATCTCAAAGTTGAAACTTCATTTCTAATTTGCATCATACTCGTCCAAATGTAATCACCAAATTGGATTTCAATAATAGGCTTATATCCTAAAGTTGCCATACCAACTGCAGTACCAATAATTGAAGATTCTGCTAATGGTGAATTGAACACTCTATCTTTTCCATGTTTTTTAGTTAAATCTTTTGTTGCTGTAAAAACTCCTCCCTTACCTCCTGCAATATCTTGTCCGTATATAAGAGTTTTATCATTGTATGATAATTCCTCATCAAGAGCATGATTTATAGCATCTACTAGAACTATATTGGAACCTTTATTACCCTTATCTGCTTCATAACTTAACTTTTCATCATTTGAATAAATATTTTTAAGTGCATCTTCCTTAATAGGATTACTTTGATTTTCTGCCCATTCTGAGACTTCATCTACTTCATTATCAATATTTTTAACAATTTTATCAAAATCTGAACTTTTTAAAATATTATTTTCTACGCACTCATTTTTAAAAATAACTAAAGGATCTTTCTCCTTATCTGCATCTAATTCATTTTCTGATCTATATTTACGATGATCATCAGATGAAGAATGAGGTAACAATCTTACAACATTAGACTCTATAACAGACGGACCTAATCCTTTCCTAGCTCTATCAGAAGCTTTTTTAAATGCTAGAAGAGATTCAAAGTAATTGGTTCCATCAATTGAAAATCTTGCTAAGTTTTCATAGCCTGATGAAATTTTATAAACAGACTCACCTGCAATTTGCTCTTTTAGAGGGACAGAAATAGCATATCCATTATTTTCAACATGGAAAATTACTGGTGCCTTTTCCCTACTTGCCCAGTTCAAAGCCTCATGATAATCTCCTTGACTTGTCGTCCCTTCTCCTGAAGAAACATAAACAAGAGCATTACTTTTATCTCTTTGTAAGGCAAAAGCAGCTCCAACTGCCTGAAGATATTGTGTTCCTGTAGGACTAGATTGACTAACTATATTTAATTTTTTATGTCCATAGTGCTGCGGCATTTGTCGTCCACCTGAATTTGGATCATTTTCTTTTGCTAGAAAAGATAACATGATTTCTTGAGGAGTCATTCCTAAGCCTAAACAAAATGCTTGATCTCTATAATAGGGGTATGCATAATCATAGGATGGCTTTAAAGATTTTGCAGCCGCAATCTCAACAGCTTCATGTCCAGATGCTCCTATATGAAAAAAACCTTTCCCTTGCTTAAGCATAATTAACTGTTTTTCATCAAGTCTTCTAGATAAATACATCAGCTGATATATTTCTAGTAACTGTTTTTTAGTATGGCCTTTATAATTCATATCTTACAAATGCTCTATTAAATTTTTCAGATATAATTTCAATTAACTCCTTATATAAAACTTCTTTATCTAACTGTTCATACATTGAAGTAACACCATAATCCATAATACCACATGGAATCATTCCATCAAAATATTTCATATCTGGTTTGACATTTAAAGCAAAACCATGCATAGTGACCCATCTCGAAATACGAACACCCATTGCACAAATTTTATCATCCTCTACCCATACGCCAGGCATTTCTTCTTTAATTGATGCATGGATATTAAAATGCAAAAGAGTTTCAATAATTATATTTTGTAAAGATTTTATAAACCAGGAGACACTTTTTTTATAGTTATTTAAATTTATAATAGGATAGCCAACTAATTGACCGGGGCCATGATATGTAATTTGCCCACCTCTATCACTTTGAACAATTTTAGCATTGGGATGTGTATTTAAAAGAAAATTTTTATCTGCATTTTTACCAAAAGTATACACATTGTCATGTTCTAAAAATAAAACTATATCGGGAATTTTATTTAATTTATTCAATTCATTTATTTTTCGTTGCAAATCCCATGCTTCATGATAATCCTGCTTGCCTAAATAGACAAAATTCAATTTATCACGATTTAATTTTTCTAAGAAATCAGATTTTGAAAAATCTTCTGTATTACTTTCGTGCAATATATTATTTAATGCATGCATCTATATATGTATAGCCTCTCCAAAAGCATCAGCAGTAGCCTCATGAATTGCTTCAGATAAAGTAGGATGAGGATGTATAGTTTTCAAAATCTCATGATATGTTGTTTCAAGATTTCTTGCAATAGAGATTTCTGAAATTAAGTTTGTTGCATTTTTACCTATAATATGACAACCTAATAATTCTCCATATTTATTATCATAAATAATTTTAACAAAACCATCTCTACTACCATCAGCCAATGCCTTTCCTAGAGCCATAAATGGGAATTTACCTATTTTAACATCATAGCCTAAATCCTTAGCTTTCTGCTCTGTTAAGCCAACTGAAGCAATCTCCGGTTCACAATATGTACATGCGGGGATATTATCATAGCACATCTTTTCAGTATTTTTGTTTGAAATATGTTCTGCTGCCAAAGTTCCTTCAAATGACGCAACATGTGCAAGCATTGGAGGACCACAGACATCACCAATAGCATAAATGTTATCAATATTAGTCTGCATATATTCATTTACCTCAATAAACCCATTCTTAGTAGAGATACTTAACTCTTCTAGACCTAATTTTTCAATATTTCCAGATACTCCTACTGCCATTAAGACTTTATCACAATCAAGAGTTTCATGACCCTCTACAAAAACTTTAGCTTTTGTTTTACTTTTTGTGACTTTTTCTATTTTTGCATTTGTTATAACATTAATGTTTTTGCGTTTAAACAATTTTTCTAATTCTTTTGAAACATCTAGATCTTCATTTGGAACAATCTCTGATAGTCCTTCTAAAAGAGTAACCTTAGAGCCAAAAGAACTATATAAATGCGCAAACTCAACGCCAATAGCCCCTGCTCCGATAATAACAAGATGTTTTGGAATCTCTTCTAACACCATAGCTTCTCTAGAAGTTATTATAATTTTTGAATCGATATCAAAACCTGGTATTGTTTTGGAATGACCTCCAGTTGCTAAAATAAAATTTTTTGAAGTTATTGTTTTTTTACTATCAAGTTTAATTGTATTTGAATCAAGTAAGATTGCTCTATTAGGAATGTAAGTAATTTTATTTTTTTTCATTAAGAATTCTATACCCTTACTTAATCGTTTAGATATATCTCGCGATCTCTTAACTACTTTTTTCCAATCAACTTTATAGGATGGAATATCGATACCATATTTTTTAGAATTTTTCACTAAATCAAGAACGCTAGCATTTGTTAATAAGGCTTTAGTTGGAATACACCCCCAATTTAAACAAACCCCACCTAAAGATGATTCTTCAACAACTGCTACTTTTTTTCCTAGCTGAGATGCTCTAATAGCTGCAACATATCCACCTGGTCCACCTCCAATTACAACAACATCATAATCAAAGGAATTCATTAAAAGTCTTTCCTTAAATTAACAAGATTTAAAAACTCTTTTCTTGTTTTAGAATCTTCTCTAAAAATCCCCAACATATGAGAAGTTGATGCATATGAATTCTTATTTTGGACACCTCTCATTTGCATACACATATGCTGACCTTCTACGACAACAGCAACTCCCCTAGGATCTAAAACATTATTCAAGGTATCAGCAATCTCTTGAGTCATTCGTTCTTGAACTTGTAAACGTCTACTAAATAAATCTACTATTCTAGGTATCTTTGATAGTCCAATTATTTTTCCATTAGGAATATATGCAACATGCGCTCTTCCAAAAAAAGGCAAAAGATGATGCTCGCAAAGACTATAATATTCAATATCTTTTATAAGGACCATTTCATCATAATCTTCATGAAAGATAGCTTTATTAACTAATGATTCTAAATCTGTTTTGTACCCTTTAGTTAAAAAATCCCATGATTTTGCAACTCTTAAAGGAGTTTTGACAAGACCTTCTCTATATGGATCTTCACCAATTTCACTTAATAATTCTTTTGTTATTTTTTCTATATTTTTATTTATTTCCATAATTATCTGGTCCATAATATTCTGTAAATATTGTAGGTGTTTCCCTTAATTTAATTTTATATAATTTAGCAGGCTTATCGATATGAGATGCTATACTTTCCCATATAAATAGAACAAGATTTTCAGTTGAAGGCTGTTTACCCTTAAACCAATTAATATCTTCTTGGATCTGAGAATGATCAAGAACTTTAATCACTTTATTATCAACTAAACTTTTAAGTTTTTGGATATCATAAATAAAACCAGAATCTTCATCTACAGTTCCTGTAATAGTAATATCTAAAATATAATTATGTCCATGAACCTTTATATCATCACCAAAAACTTGATAATTTTTATCTTTGGACCATTTTTCATTCCAATATTTATGCGCAGCGCAAAACTTAAACTGCTTAGTCAAATAAGGCATCTTTAAAAATTTCCTTGTATATTGCAAGTATATCCGCTATTTAAAAATTAACCTTAATTAGTGATTGATAACAAGTGTTTCTCACTAAAATTATTAACTTCATTTAATATAAATTTATATCTATATTTATATGCGGACTATTTTTAAATAAAATTAGATTATAATATGTATAGAGAATTTATAATATTTGGTTCTATTGTTATCATTGCTCTATTTATGAGTATTCATAATAGCAATCAAGAAACAATAAATCAAAGTAATGCAAAATCTGAAGAGCATAAAAACATTCGTGATAACTTGCTTATGAAGGAAGGCTCATTATTAAAAATTGGAAATGGTGTTACTTTTACTAAAAATGCTGATTTAATTTTTGTCAAACAATCAAATTCTACAATTATCATTAATCAAGAAGATACTGAAGAAATAGTAAGTTTTCTTGAGGATTGATTTTATAGCTTTGTTAAAAAGCTTACCCAGCTAACTAATAAAATCACTAAACCTAAAGTAAATATAAGAGCTCTATGAGGAATATAGTTTCTTGATAGTCTAACATATGCATGCAAATATCTAGAGATTGCATAAATCCATGCTAAAACTAAATCTAAATTTGTCAAATTATTGTTTACAAATAGCATGCATACCAGGACATAAAATAATATAGGTGATTCAAACTGATTTTTAAGTGTTTGTCTTGACAAGTCAACATAATCTGGAGGATCTATATTGTAAAGCTTTACATATTTTAACTCAAGTTTTTTTTCTTTTATAGCCCTACCAACATCAAGTCTATTTTTAATATATAGTATGAAAGTTAAACATACCATAGAAAATGCTGGATATACAATTAAACTATTATCCATTATTCCTCTTTATAATTAACCAAAGCCTAATAATTTACCACCTTGATAAACTAAAAACGACATGAAATATGCAAGAAAAGACATATAAACAATCATAAATATAGGCCACTTCCAGGTATTTGTTTCTGTTTTAACAACTGCAAAAGTCACCATACACTGAGCTGCATAAACATAAAAAATCATTATTGATAGCGCAACAAGAGGAGTATATACAGGTTTACCTGTTTTTGGGTTAATGTCATTTCTCATGGCTTCTTTTAAGTTTACCATATCATCACCATCATCATCAACATTATAAATTGTAGAAAGTGTACTCACAACAACTTCTCTAGCAGCAAAAGATGTTATCAAACCAATTCCTATCTTCCAATCAAACCCTAAAGGTTCTATAACAGGCTCAATCAAATGTCCTATTTTACCTGCATAACTATTATCAATCGACACCTCCCCTAAATCGTTTTTAGGAAAAGAAGCTAAGAACCATAGGATAATAGAAATAACGATTACGATCTTACCTGCATTAACAACAAAAAGCTTACCTCTATTATACAGCTGCCTTAATACTGAACTTGCTATGGGTAATCGATAAGGTGGAAGCTCCATAACAAAGGTTGGATTACTTCTTTCAGAAAGAAATTTGCTGAATACTTTCGCTAGAATAAGTGCTGTTATTGTACCTAAAAAATACATAACTACCATTGTCAAGCCTTGAAGACCAATAAACTCATATATATATATATTTGGAATAAATGCACCTATCATGAGAACGTATACCGGAAGACGAGCAGCGCAACTTATTAATGGCAGAATTAATATAGTAATCAACCGTTCTTTCCAACTATCAATAGTTCGAGTTGAAATAATACCAGGGATTGCACAAGCATAACCACTCATTATAGGTAGTATTGATTTTCCATGCAAACCTACTTTTCTCATAAATTTATCCATAAGAAATGTAATTCTAGTCATATATCCAGAATCTTCTAGCATAATCATAAAAAACATAAGGAACAAAATTTGAGGAAGAAATATAACAATACCTCCAATACCAGCAATGATTCCATCAACTATCAAATCTCTTAATAACATATCTGGCATTTTAGAATATACAAATTCTCCAATGCTAGATATACTAGAATCAATAAAATCCATAGGCACGGATGCCCAAGTAAAAATAGATTGAAAAATAAAATAGAGTAAACCAATATAAATAATCGGTCCCAACCATTTATGTGTAATTACTGTATCTATTTTCTCACTTAAAGATACCGACTTAACATTTTCTTCTGATTTATACTTAGACTTTGATAGAATATCATCAATAAAGCCATATCTTAGATCTGATTCTAATGTTTGAAGATATGATTTCATGCTTTCATCAATAGAGTCAAGAATGGTAGTTTTAATTGAAACAACTTCATGTAAATCTTCTTGATATAACTTTAAATGTTTTAAAAGATTTCTATTGCATAGCAATGAAAATGCAATCTGCTCAATAATTACCCCGGATGTGCTATAAATTTTTTCTAATTTCTTAGTTAATGGACTAATCATATCTTTATACTGTTTAGAAAAAGTCATATTGTTATGTTTAATTCTTACATCATTTGATAGATTAGCTATCGCTGCTTTTAAATCACTTAATCCAGTTTTCTTTGAGGCTGAAAATAAAATCACCTCATAGATATTTAACTCTTTTTTAAGAAGTTCAATATCTACAGTTTTAGGTTTAACTAAATCAGACATATTTAGGAGTAAAATAATTGGAATATTCAAACTTGTTAACTGAGTTAAAAAAAGAAGGTTTTGTCTGAGATTAGTTAAATCAGCAACGTATACTATAGAATCTGGTCTTAATTTGGGATTTTTAACCCATTGCAATATATTTTCTGTAACTATTCCCTCATCAATGGACTGAGGAATAAAGCTATATGTTCCAGGATAATCCTCAATAGTTATATTTGTTTCATCATTTAAAGATACCTGAGTGATCTTTTTTTCAACAGTAATACCAGGATAATTAGACACTTTCTGATTTAAGCCAGTAAGAAGATTAAAAACTGATGTTTTACCGCAATTAGGATTTCCAAATAAAGCTAAATTTAAATTAGATGACATTACCCTACCTCAACCTCAATCATTTGAGCATCCTCTTTACGAATAATGATATAATTACTATTAAGCTTAATTTGAATAGGACCACCAAATGGAGTTTTTTTAACAATTCTAACTTCTGTTCCAGGCATAATTCCCATCTCAGACAACCTAGAAATGGATTCATTAGAGTTTTTCAAAACAGAAATATTTGCAACTTTGTTAATATCTAATTTGTATAAATTCATAAATATATTGAGACTTACTCTCAATAATAATTTATTATTTTTCTTTTTATAAAAAAAATGTTTTTATTTTAATATTTTTTCTTTTTAAATTTGATTATGAGATTCATTCTCATTATACTAAATATAAATAAATAAAGGTAAATTAACATGAAAATAAGATTGTTATTAATGATATCCTTATTTAGCATTTCATTGCTAAGTGCGGATGAATTTGTAGAAGATGAGACTACAACACTTGGTGGTTATGGTGAGCTTCACTATGACATGGAAGCAAATGATGGTGATGGAAAATTAGATCTTCACCGTTTCATCTTTTATATTAAACATCAATTCAATGCAAACTGGTCTTTAATGTCAGAAATTGAAATTGAGCACAATATGGTTGGTTCTCAGTCAGCTCTTGATGGCTTTGAAGGTGGATATGTTGCTATGGAACAAGCTTACTTGCAATATCAAAGTGATAATAATTGGGGTTTCAGAGGTGGTGTACTATTAATACCTGCTGGTATCACAAATGAATTTCATGAGCCACCAACTTTTATGAGTGTTGAGAGACCCGAATATAACAAATACATCATACCAACAACCTGGTTTGACAATGGATTTGCATTCTATGGCAACATGGGTGATGTAAATTGGAATTTTACTATGACAGGCGATCTTGATGGCGGTTCAATTGGAGATGGAATTAGATCTGCTAGAATGAAAGGTCAATACTCAAAAACTACAGATTGGACTAAAACACTGCAATTATCATGGACAGGAATAGATGGCCTTAAACTAGGTGGATCATTTACTATGAATGATGCCCCTGTAGCTGATACAGAAGCGGCTGATGGTTTTTGGAGTCAGGAAATCATTGGTGGTTGTTCAGATGTAGACGGCGCTGTAGCCATAGGAAATCAAGTAGATTGTGAAGCTGTTGTTGGCAATACATGGGTTGATCCAGAAGTAGATGCAACGTGGAATGATGCTGTGCTTGCTTCAGAAAACGATCCTATTGGGGTTGTGTTAAATGAGTTCAATGCAACATACTCAAAAAATAATATTTACAGTAGATTAGAGTATGGATCAATTGATTACACTGATAATTCAGCAGCTAATTCTTCATCTGGATACTATCTTGATTTAGGTTACAATATCGCAGACTTAGTTGGTTGTGATGATTCAGATTTATATTTATGGACAAGAATGAGTTCATATAATAAAGATGATGATGATGATCAGACAGAAAATAACATCAGTTTATTTGGTATTACATATAAACCAGCTGACAACATTGCTTTTAAACTTGAAATGGGAACTCATGAAAAATGGGACAAAGAAACAGGAGCTATGAAAGACAATGATGTTATGAGAATGGGACTTGGTTACATGTTTTAATTAAGTAGTCTTCATGTATGTTTACACCTTGCATTAGCAAATTAATTAATAATACAATAATTAAATCGTAAGCATGCTTGATTAAAAACCGCGGATGTCAGGGTCCGCGGTTTTTTTAAATTATAAAATTATGTCGATATCAAATAAATATATTATACTTATCTTTCTTAATTTAATTTTCTGTTCTAAAATCATAGAACAAACAGAATTAAGAATAAAAGAAGTTTTTCCAGAATTAATCTCATCAGAATGGTCAATGTACCAAATTCCAAGTAAGTATTCAAAGGATATACAAAATACAGTTAGACAAAAATTCTTTAGAAATGAAGTCAATACCTGGATTATCATAGATTCTGATAGCAGCAAATACTACGCTATCCTAGATAATGTTAAAGGCAAATCTCTACCAATCACTTTTTTAACTATTTTTAATTCAAATAGCCAAGTTAAAGATATTACTATCATTAAGTACAGAGAAGGCTATGGTTATGAAATCGGAAATAAAAAATGGTTACAACAATTTGATGCTTATACAGATTCATCAAATTATAAAGTTGGCAAAGCAATAAGCGGTATTTCTGGGGCAACAATTTCTGTTCATTCTATTTCAAAAGGAATTCGTAAGTTATCAATGTTAATTTCACATATTATAGATGACTTAAATGAGAAATAGTATTAAGCTAAAAGATTTAGATAAAAACACCAAGTACCTCCTTTCACTTTTCTTAATTACAATGGGCATAGGCATATTTACTGGCCTTTATTTTGTTTATTTAACAACAGACATGACCCCAACAGGAACTATAGAACAATACAGAGGATCTGAAATAGAAAATAAAAGTGATATCCCCGATAAATTTAAAAAACCTATAGAAAACATGGTGATGACTACTCATGATCATGTTAACATGTTTGCTATAATTTCTTTTCTTTTAGGATTTATATTCTATTTCAATTCAATGGTAAGCAACAAACTTAAATTTTTTCTACTTATAGAGCCATATTTTTCAATTATAATAACTTTTTCTTCTATGTGGTTAATGAGATTTTATCATCCTAGTTTTGTATATCTCATGATGATTTCTGCTGCATTAATGTATTTCATCTGGTATATAATGATTGTTATATCATTATATGAGCTATTAATCACTAAAAGATAAATTCTAACATACTTATTTAAATTTTATATTTATTAGCCTTTAAGATGAAAGCATTTAAATTTCTAAAATGAGATTAACCACAGAGACAACATCAACTACATTAATTGCGCCATCTTGATTATAATCATATGCGCAATCATAAATATCATTTTCATTAGAATTTAATATAGAATCAACAATAAGTACTATATCCACAACATTTATAAAATTATCAGAGTTAACATCACCCAAACCATCCTCATCACAAGCTTGAGATTCAATAGAATAACCTGTTTCTAATCTAAACTGAATATGTCCGCCCTGACCATTCTGATTATAGTATCCATAAGGCCAGATTTTAACAATATCTACGCCATTAGCGGCAACCACAAAAAGCGCATAGTGAGTAGGGTTCAACTGATACGACTCATCAAACCAGCCCCAAGAATTTAGGGGGGGACTTTTAATACCCTCTCCAAAAGTATGCGTTATAGGATTATAAAAATCATTCAGGACATCATCCTCCATCCAATTCAAGTTATCTGGAATAGAATTAATTAAATTCCAACTATCAATCCAAGACAACGAAGAATCAACGGCGGCAGAACCATATCCAGGACCAGAAAGACCACTATTAGTTCTTATATGCTTTCTTTGAAATGCTAAATCCCATTCTAATGAAGTACTAGGATTTGATATATCAACTTGACTAAATGTTTCTAAAGAAAAATAAACCCAATCATTATAATCACTTGCATCGACAACTATCAAAGTATCTAGCTGTCCAAATAAAATAGTAAAATTAAACAATAAGAATATTTTTTTAAACATACCTACTCACCTTTCTTGCTAAAATTTAAATTAAACTGAAAAAAATAACGTTTTCCAGGGTCATAAGAACTCAAAACATTTGAATTAATCAAATCAAATCTTGAATCATCCTTGTAATCAAGTATATTTTTAACACCAAATTTAAAATTCACTGACTCAAATATATTCAATGCAAAAACAAGGTCTAAAATCCAATAATCCTCCAATTCTTTTAAATAATACAATTCCTGATCATAATTATTCTTTTTTCCACAATAATTTGCACTTAAAATCATTTTTAATTTTTCTTGATATAAATTTTGCATCAAATTCATTCTAAAAGAATGTTTACTAACACCTTCTACAATCTCATCAGAATCAGCTTCTGTATTTGTATAGTTATAAACAAATTTAACCTTAGACTTTGAATTAATATTTCTTGAATAATGAATATTAATTCCATTAATATAAACCTTATCAAAATTGGTATAATGAAGATCCCCATTTATATATTCAGTCGTTATCATATCCTGAACATCATTATAATAGAAATTAGCAGAAAAATCATTATCATATGTTCTTTTGTCAAAAGAAATACTATAATAGTTATTAATTGTTGTTTTTAAATCAGGATTTCCATAAATGTTAGGGACATGATCAGTCCATTCATAATAAAGCTCTTTTAGAGAAGGGCGTCTATATCCATTACTTAATGAAAATCTAATATTATAATTATTTTCTAATTTTTTCAAAAAACTAAATGAATGGAATAGCCCTTCTTTTGGAGTGATTCTTAGCCCCGCTGTTAATTCATTTTCATCATTAATATTAATTGTATTACTACAAAAAACAGAGTTTTGAATATTTTTCTTCATTTCTTGACTACCACTAAAGATTGATTCAACGCTTAGATTACCAGAATTATCATAAATATTATACGAAGAGTAACCATCAAATGAATACTCTAAGCCAACTAAAAATGATTTTTTTTGATATTGCAATAATAATTCCTTCTTGGAAAGTTCTCCTTGCTTAAATTCGACTCCATTTTCTAAAGGAATAGAAGAATATGGCAATGTTTCATAGTAATACGGATAGTAATAATATTTCGTATATCTCTCATTATTTAAAACTAATTTGATTTTCTTTTTATCACTAAAATTATGATTAATTTTCAACTTATAAGAATTATCAACATATCTTGATAATGGAGAATTTTTTATAGTTACATCATCAAATACAGACATTATAAACTCCTGTCTATATTTTGTTGCCTCAGATTCATAATCTTTGTATTGCAGCTTTACATCAGTATTATTTGAAAGATTAAAACCAATTGAATGCTGGAGAGTTTTATTAAAATTTTCTTCTAAAGTCCTCGAAAATTCACTCTGTGGAGTCAAATCATATCCATCTGATGATTTATCTATAAAGCCTAC
>CEVN01049311.1_pt1 | contig 17693 bp, 20 predicted proteins | sample 427041 | NCBI WGS metagenome assembly CEVN01 (sample SAMEA2623463, study PRJEB7988) | marine metagenome | biome: marine biome (ENVO:00000447); feature: surface water layer (ENVO:00002042); material: "saline water (ENVO:00002010), including plankton (ENVO:xxxxxxxx)" | depth 5 m
GGATAAGAAATGAATTATGTAATTTTTGACCTAGAAGCTAGCGGGGCCAGTACATCGTTTGATTCTGTCTTGGAAATTTATGCCAAATTAGTTGACGATGAATTTAATGAATTAGATGAATTTCATGGGCGCGCAAGATTAACAGAAGGTGTAATACCTAATCTTACTGCCGTGATGGAAGTCTGTAAAATTAGTGCTGATACTCTAAGAAATACAAACAAAAGTAATTTTCAACTTTTACTTGATGCAGAAAAGAAATTTCAGTCTTGGGGAAAAGTTATTTTCTTTGGGTATAATTCGACAAATTATGACATTGAGGTAATAAGGAAGTGGTTGTTTAAATCTTTAAAAAAACCCTACTTAACAAATACTAACGGTAATAAGCAAGGCGATATTTTAAATATTATAAGATCCGCCAAGTTAATTGATGACAAAATTATAAAAACAAAAATGTCTGAAAAAAATAATCCAATATTTAAACTTGATACCTTAATACCCAGGGAGGATAGTCATGGAGCACGTTCTGACACTATTGCATGTGAGTCTTTGCTTAAACTTGTTTACAAAAAAAATAAAATGCTTTGGAACAATTATTTAAATACTCTTTATAAGGAAGGGGCCGAAAACTTTATTAAGAAAGAAAAAATTTTTTGTAATCACGAATGGTTTTACGGGCGTCTTCGTGCCTACGCTGTGACTTTTATCGGTTTTCATAAAATTTATAGATGGGGTCTAGCATGGGATCTTGCTAATCCACCCGAGGACTATTTTAACTTAAATAAAAAAGATTTAGCTCGTGAATTAAAAAAAACCCCTCGTCCAATTAGAACTATTCGAACTAATAAAAGCATTGTTCTCCTACAACAGGAATATGCGCTGCAAAATGAAATTTATAAAAAAATTGGCACTAAAACCCTTATTGAAAGAGCTAACGCTTTAAATGCAAATAATGAATTTAAAAATTTAGTCTTAGATATTATTGAAGAGCAAGCTCAAGAGAAAATTAGTTTAAAAGAAGATAAGCCAAATCTTCAGCCAGAAGAAACTATATATGACGGTAAATTTGCTGATAAAAAAGATGAAATCTTAATGGAAAAATTTCATTCTTCTGATTGGAAAAATAAAATAAAATTAATTGGTAGTTTTGAACAGGACAAATATAATTTTTTTGCAGCACATATCTGCCATGCTGAAAGGCCTGATATACTTCAGTCTACTTCAGAAAGAATTTATAAAGATGTTAGACGTGATATAGCAAAAAGGATTTTTTCTGACAAAAATGAAAATTGGACTACAGTTGGAGACTTTATGAAACAAATTGATGATGCTAGAGCCAAATATGAAAATGATAGCAAAAAACTTGCGTTGCTTGAAGATTACAATACTCTTGTTATGGATATACAAAAAAAATATGAGGTAGCTTGATGTCGTGGGGCGAATATAGACAAGCAGATTTTTTAAAAGAGAATTTGAAATATAAAATGGATTGGATTGTAAAAGCTTATAGGTATAAAAAATTTATAGAAATAGAGAATAAAGCAGAATTAGAATTCTTTAAACAACGACCGTTAATATTTTCAATTGTTTACCTAATAAACCTTCCTACCAATATTGTGTATTTAATAAATAGATTTAGATGGAATTATCAATATGAAAAAATTTGTATAGAAGCTAGATATTTAAGAAAAGAAATTAACAAAATTGATAATAAAACAAAATTGTTAAATTGACATTTTTAAAAAAAACTTTATTTATATTTTTATGGCTACTAAAAAAGTAACTGATGAGAGTTTTGAGTCAGACGTAATTAAATCACAAAAACCAACTATTGTAGATTTTTGGGCCGAGTGGTGTGGTCCTTGCAAACAAATTGGCCCGATTCTTGAAGAGATTTCAAACGAGATGTCTAATGATGTTGTGATTGCTAAACATAATATTGATCAAGAACCAAATATTCCGACTCGGTACGGAATCAGAGGAATCCCGACAATGCTTTTATTTAAATCTGGGGAACTTAAAGCAACTAAAGTTGGCGCTACTACAAAATCTAACATTGTTTCTTGGATAAAAGAAAATATTTAATTTATACTAAGAACATATCCCGCAAGATAGAGGCTTCCAAATATGACAATCAATTTATTTTCTTTTGTTGAAATTTTTTTTAAAGCATCTTTGATATCTTTAGATTCAATAGTAAGAAAACTATTTTTTTTGGCTATTTTATATAAATCAAAAGAGCTTACTGCACTAGGCTCATTTGGAATTTTTATCGTTACAACTTTTTTAAAAATACCTTTAAAATTTTTTATAAGCTGGTCTGGGTTTTTATTTTTTAGACTTCCCCAAATTCCATAAACAGGAATTTTAAATTTTTTCAAATACCTAGCTAAATTTTTAGTAGATGCATCACTATGACAACCATCCACTAAAACTCTGGTTTTTTTTAGGTTTTTAGTTAAATTACCTTTAATAAATTGTACTCGACCCTCAAACTGTATTTTCGGAAGAGTTTTTTTAATTATTTTAATATTTACCCCTAAATCTAAAGCCACTTTTATTGCTAAGCTCACATTTTCCCACAAACCATCCGAATTAATAAATTTAGAATTAAGTTCTATTAAATTATTATCATCCTTGTAATATTTTCTTTTATTTTTATTTATGATCTTCCAAGATCCATAAAGCACTTTAGTACTTGGATTTTTTTTTAAAATATTTTTAATAATTTTTAATGTTTTTGGTTTTTGTTTGCCCATATAAATTTTAGTATTTTCACTTAAAGACCCCACTTTTTGTCTACATATTTCACCTATTGTTTTTGGGGTTACCCACTCTTGGTGCTGGTAATTAATATTTGTCACTATTTGTGCTAAAGGATAAGACCATAGATTTGTACTATCTTTTTTAAACAATAATCCACTTTCTATAAGGTTATAAGAGTTAGAATCTGTTTTAGCGGCTGCTAAAATATAAATACAGGTAAGCAACTCAAATAGAGTAAGTTTTTGTTTTGTTTGCTCTATTTTTTTTTTGTATTTTTTTATTTCCTTGAGTGAAATAAATTTATTTCCTAACCAAAATCTTTGTCGAACATCATATAAATGTGGACTGGTAAAAGTATTTACTTTTTGATTATTTGCTTCAAGAAAATATTTTAATGAAGTTAAAACACTATTTTTCCCATCACTACCAATTATGTTTATAACATTTTCAAGTTGATTTTCTGGATAGTTTAATTTTTCTAAAGCTCTTTTTATCCTTTTAAGATCTAAATTAATCCTTCGGCTATACTGCTTTTGAAGTTTTTGGTAAAGTTTCTTCGAAGGTTGCGACATCAGTTGTAGATATAGCTTGAGCTTCTTTTTTCTTCAATAGAATTGATAAAAGTGTTGAAATTGTTGACCTTAGATATTTTCTTTCCACTACCAAGTCAATCCCACCGTGTTCTTTTACAAATTCTGCTGTTTGAAATTCTTCCGGCAATTCTTCTTTTACAGTATCTTGTATAACTCGGCGTCCTGCGAATGCGATTATAGCTTTTGGTTCCCCAATTAAAATATCACCTAGACCAGCAAAAGAAGCTGTAACTCCACCAGCTGTTGGATTCGTCATTACAACAACGTAGGGTACTTTTGCTTTTTTAAGTTCATGCACAGCTAAAACAGATCGTGTCATTTGCATAAGAGCAATAGCGCTCTCTTGCATTCTAGCTCCCCCGCTACAGCTAAAAAAAATAAAAGGATTTTTATTATCAATTGAGTTTTGAATACCATGTATAAAAGCCTCTCCAGCAGCTGCGCCTAATGACCCACCAATGAAAGAAAAATTTTGTGCACCTACTGTAACATCAATTCCATTTAATTTTCCTTTTGCAATTACTATAGCGTCTGATTGCTTTGTTTGTTCTCTGGCTTTTTTTAATCTCTCTGTATATTTTTTTGTATCTTTAAAATTCAAAGGGTCATCCTTAGGTAAAGGCACTTCCAAAATTTCGTATTGCTGTTTATCAAAGAAAATTTTAAATCTTTCATCGGGTGTAAGTTTGTGATGGGACCCGCAAGTTGGACAGACACTTAAATTTTTAAAAAGATCTTCCTTATAAATTAGATTTTTACATTCACATGTTGCCCATAATGCATCTTTGCTATCTGAAGATTTTTTTTTAAATAAAGATTTAATTTTTGGTTTAATAAAATTTTTTATCCAATTCATGACATTTTTCTTTTTAATTCTTTTACCATTTTATTCAACTTTTTGACAGGATTTTGACGGTTCTTTAGCGATGTTGATATTTCTTTACATATAGCAGAACCTACTACTAATCCGTCACATTTCTTAAGTGATGATATATTTTTTTTGTTAATACCAAAGCCTACTACAACGTTTTTTTTGGGATTAATTCGTTTTATTATCTTGTTATTTTTAATAATTTCTTTGGACGAAACTTTCAACTTCTTTCCAGTCGTACTTATCATAGAAATTTGGTACAGAATTTGGTGACTGTCCTTAATTATCATTTTCATTCTTTTTTTGGTTGTTGTAGGTGCAACCAACTGAATAAAACAAATCGAGTTTTTTTTACAAAGTTTAGCAATATCTTTATTATTAGGCCAAGGAAGATCAACTACGATTAATCCATCAACACCAACCTCTTTACATTTTTTTACAAATCTTTTTTCACCATAGTGAAAAATCATTTGATAATAGCCCATCAAAATTAACGGTTTTGAATTTTTATATTTTTTATAATCTTTAACTAATTTAAAAGTATCTTTTAAATTTACCCCATTTTTAATTGCTCTATAAGAGCTGTTTTGTATGTCAGGACCATCAGCTGTTGGACAGTTGTGGGCAAAGCCCCATTCTACAATATTTACATATTCTGAGATCGACTTTAAAATTTCAAGAGATTTTTTTTTATTAGGGTCCCCACAAACAGTGTAGGAAATTAAAAGTGGTTTTTTTTCAACCCTGCCTTTTTGAAAAGCTAAATCTATTGCATTCCTCATGTAGGATAATATCCTATTTTTTCCTGAATTATTTTTCGATCTTTGTATGCATGACCGCAATTATTATAAATTATTATTTCATCCTCATTTAATTTTGGTGCCAAACGTATTACTTCGTGAAGACAATGAGAAGGTTCAAGACTAGGTTTAACGGATGGTTCAAGTTGTGTAACTAATTTAAAAGCAGCTAACGCCTGCTCATCACTCGCAGAACAGTAACGTGCACGGCCTGTGTCTTTTAAAAAACAGTGAAGAGGTGAGACGCCTGGATAATCTAAACCTGCAGAGATTGAGTGAGTTTCTTTTATCTGACCATTTTTGTCAGTCAAACAATATTGAGCAGCTCCATGTAAAATTGCTAGTTTTGCATTTGTTGTAAGAGGAGCACAATATTTTGCTTCAACACCGATTAGCTCAATATGTTTTTTTGGATAATGTATAAACTCACTCCAAAATCCTGCTGCGCTGGAGCCACCACCGATCACATTTACAAGCTTCATTTTTGGAATTTCACCAAATTCTTCTAACAATTGTTTTTTTAATTCTCTTGATATTTGTGCGGTTGAATATGCGCAAATTTTTAAAAACACGTTTGCTCCAATTGCAGACCCCACTGCTAGGTGAGTTGTATCACAGTTACTAACATAATATCTCATACACTCTGATACAGCATCAACTAAAGTTGCACTACCACTGCTTACAGGAATAATTTCTGCACCAGCTTCTCTCATAAACTTAACATTAGGTGCCTGACGTTTTATATCTTTTGTTCCCATAAAGATTTTGCATTTTAGTTTTAGTTCACGGGCAGCCATCGCTAAGTTTTTTCCAAACATGCCAGCTCCTGTGTCGCCTACAATATATTTTTTACCTGCAGCTTTACAAATAAGCGCGTTTACCGTTGCATGATAAGCCTTATGAGCATCTCCATGTATGGCCGATACATCTTTACACCAGATCTGTGCACCACCGAGGTGATCAGTTAAATTCTCTAATTTGAAAAGAGGTGTCTCTCCCTTCAAGTAGTTTTTGAAATAATAATCTTTAAGTTTTAGAAATTTTTTATCTTTTCTGAGCTTCTCAAATAACTTTGATAAATCTTGTATGGGTTTTATAGCTGTTTCGGCAATAAAATTTCCACCAAATTTACCACCGTAAAAACCATTTTTATCGTGCTGATCGATTAAAGGTATACCTTTTCTAATTTTCATTATTTAATTCGATTAATTTTGCTAATCAGCTGATTGTATAATTTTTTTGATGTTTTGGCCAGCATCGCCGTTTTCGTAAATAGGTCTACCAATTACACAAAAGGCCTTAGCGTCACTTTTTGAGATTTTACAAAATTCAGAATAGCTTTTAACCCTTTTTTGATCATCTTTCTTATCATAAGCACCCCGTATTCCAGGACAAAAGATTTTTAAATCTTTAGACATCAATCTTACTAAATCATATTCTTGAGCTGAAGCAATGACACCACTAAGGCCCGATTTGATAGCGAGGTCAGTTAAAGTTTTGACTTTATCTTTTGATGAGAGCTGTGAAGTTAATACAGTGACCCCTAACAGTTCTAATTGACCCGAGCTTTCCTTTGCCGCTTTCAACATATCAGAATCTCCACTTGTATGAACGGTTAAATATTTTACAGTTTTCAAAGATGCGATACTTGCTACAGTTTTTTTTACCGTGTTAGGAATATCAAGAATTTTTAAATCAAGAAAAATTTCTAGTCCAAAATCAGAAAGTTTTTTTAAACCCTCTTTTCCGCAAATTGCGAATAATTCATTTGTAATTTTAAGCCCAGCTGCATCATTTTTAACGCTATTAGCAATATCTAGAGCTTTTTCAAAGTTTGAAAAATCCAGGGCAACAAAAATATTCTTTTTCAATTTATCATACTTCCTTCATTAAGGCTTTTTTTTAAATCTTTTGACATCTTGAAGGCAATTGATTTTTTTTCCAAAATTTGAATTGTTTCTCCTGTTCTTGGATCTCTACCCAACTTTGCTCTCAATTTTTTACTAGCAAATCGACCAAAACTTCTGATTTCAGTTGCTTTATCATTTTTTATACCATCAACAATTGTATCGATGAATATTTGTAATATTTTTTCTAAGTCAGATTTTTTTAATTTTCGGTGAATTTTTTTAGATAATATTGAGATTATCTCAGATCTCACCATAGAGTTTTATTTTTTATCCTCTTTTTTCTTATTTTTCTTTGAACCAAATGCTTTACCTAATATATCACCAAGCATTTGACCCGAGCTAGTCCCACCTTTACCATATTTCTTGATAGCAATCTTTTCATTTTCTATTTCTAATTCTTTTATTGATAAAGAGACTTTCCTTTTTTCCTTATCTAGACCAACTATCATACAATCGATTTTGTTACCTTCATTGAAGACCTCTGGCCTACAGTTTTCTGGTTCTTTAGCTAAATCAGATTTTTTTATTGTAAAAAGGGAGTTTTCATCTTTTCCAACAGATACTTTTATACCGTTTTTTAAAACTTCTTTCACAACCGCAGTAACTACATCACCATTATTTTTTGAGGCAAAATAGTCAAATGGATCTTTCTCTAGCTGTTTTACTCCCAATCGTATCTTTTCTTTCTCTCTATCTATTTCAAGAATCTTTGCAGAAACCAAGTCTTGTTTTTTATATTTTTGTAAATCTCCATCTGATGGACGCCAAGAAATATCATTTTTGTGTATCATCCCAGTAAGTTCGGAATTTTCTAATTTAACAAATAAACCAAAATCAGCAATATTAGTAACTTTAGATTTCACACTTGAACCAACAGGAAATTTTTTAATGAAAGTATCCCATGGATTGTCTAAAGTTTGTTTATAAGAAAGGGAAATTCGTTTTTTTTCTGGGTCTAGTTCAACAACCTTTACATTTATTTCCTGTGAAGGAGAAAGTATTTTGCTAGGCTGCACATTTTTATTAGTCCATGAAATTTGACTTGCATGCACTAAGCCTTCCAAACCTTCTTGTAATTTTACAAATGCTCCATATTCAACACACTTAGTCACTACACCTTTATAAGTCTCATTCACTTTATACTTCTTTTCTAGGTCTTTATAAGGATCTTCGTGCATTTGTTTTATTCCACAACTTATTCTTTTTGTTTCTTGGTCGATTTTTATAATCTTACACTTAATAGACTGGCCAACTGTTAATAGATCTGATGTTTTTTTTACGCGTGAGTACGATAGGTCTGTAACATGTAAAAGGGCATCCGCACCATTTAAATCCAAAAATGCGCCCCAATCTAAAATTGCTTTCACCTGGGCCTCAACAATATCTCCCTCTTTAATTTTTGCTAAAACCTTTTTTAAATCTTCATTTTTACCTTTTTCTAAAATAGCTCTTCTTGAAACCACGATATTTCCCCTCAATTTATCGAGTTTTACACATAAAAATTTTAATGGCGTGTTCATTAAGTGGTCAAAATTTTTCAAATGTTTCGTGTCGATTTGTGAGCCTGGTAAAAAACATAAACATGAGTCAATATTTACTACCATTCCTCCACGAACTTTGTTTGTTATAATACCTTCCACTTCTTCTTGATTTGCAAAAGCTTTCTCCATTCGTTTCCACGAGGACATACGACGTGCTTTTTCACGAGACACAATTATTTCACCTTTATAAGTTTCAATCCTTTCAAGATAAACTTCAATTTTCGAACCAACTTTTAAAGAGTCAAGTTCTTTTGATATTTTAAATTCTTCAATGGGAATGATTCCTTCGCTCTTCGCTTTTAAATCTACAAAGACGTGTCTTTTGCCTATTTCGCTAATAGTTGCTTTTATTATATTACCTTCTTTTAAATCCCTTTTTTTAAAATCTTCATTTAAAAGATTCTCAAATTCTTTTATACTCTCTTTTTTTACGGTTTCTAACTTACCTTCCATATTTACTTTTTATTTTATCCTCTACAATTTCTGACATTTTTTTTATCATATTCGGTATATTTTTTAATTTACCGGTGTCCACAATTACCGCACCAGGGCTTTTAAGTAAAGGGCTGTTTTTTCGTGACACATCCCGATAATTACGTATTTGCAGTTGTTTTCTGACACTTAAAAATTTAATTTTTTTATTCTTTTTCTTTAGTTCTTTAAAACGTCTTTTTGCGGCAGTATTTAGATCACATACAAAAAAAAATTTAATATCTGCTTTAGGAAGAATTACTGTGCCAATATCTCGGCCCTCAATACAAACTTTATTATACCTTTTTGCAAATTTTTTTTGAAACGACTTTAATATTAGCCTTATCTTTTTTTCTTTAGCTATAATTGATGTGTACTCAGAAATTTTTGATGAATACAAATCAATTTTTTTTAAATTATTGTAATTTGTTTTTTTAAAAATTTTTTTTAAAAAAAGAATTTTATTTTTTGGTTTACTTTTTAATAGTCTATAACTTGCGTATCTATATAACAAACCTGAAGAAAGAAAATTTAAACCGAATTTTTTAGAAATTTTTTTTGCACCAGTGGTTTTTCCGCTAGCAGCAGAACCGTCAGCAGCTATTATTAGTTTATCACTTTTTTTTAATTTCATATTTACCACCTAAATTTTTTACTATCTTTAGAAAAGACGGAAAAGATGTATCAACAGTCTCAAACCCTTTTATAGAAAATTTAATTCCAGTTATCAAAGCTAGAACGGCACAGGACATTGCTATTCTATGATCGTGCATACTGTTAACTTTAATAATATGTTTTTTTTTGTTTGAAATAACGTTTCCAGATATAGTCATCGAGTCTTTATTTGATTTACATTTTACACCAATTTTTTTCAATATTTTTTTCATTTCTAAAATTCTATTTGATTCTTTGTTTGCTAGCTCTTTTATTCCGGTAAATTTTGAAATTCCTTTAGTAAGTGCAGCAATTATAAACATAATTGGATATTCGTCTGTGGCTGAAAGATAATGTTTAGATCCACTTTTAATAGGTCTAATTTTACTACTTCTTACCAAAATATCTCCAACAAGTTCATTATTTTTTTTTTTAACATTTACCATTTTTATCCTTGCACCTGATTTTTTTAGCAGATTGTAAAAACCTAATCTTTTTTGATTTAAACAAACATTTTTAATTATAATTTTAGAGTTTTTAGTTAACAAACATAAAGTAGAAAAAAATGCAGCAGAAGATGGATCTGAAGGAATTTGAATATTTAAATTTCCAAGACTCTTTTTGCCAAAAACTTTTATTAAATTTTTATTTTTTTCTATTTTTATACTTTTAGAATTCAACGATAAAATTTTCTCAGTATGATCTCTAGTCTCTTTTTTTTCTATAATTTCTGAATTTCCATATGAATTTAAACCAGCTAAAATAACGGAACTTTTAATTTGAGCAGAGTCTCCAGAAATATAATCTATTCCAATTGGCATCTCTGATGAAACTAAGGTCAACGGAAAATTATATTTATTTTTTGGCAGGAATTCTGCGCCAAAACGGTTCATTACTTTGATAAGTCTAGACATATTTCTCTTATTCAAGGACTCATCACCCATCACTCTTACTCTGATATTTGGGGTTGTTGAGAGAATTCCAATTAAAAGACGCGCCAAGGTTCCTGAGTTCCCAAAATTTAAAATAGTATTTTTTTTTGCATATAATGATCCCAAACCTTTTCCGTAAACTAGAAAATTATTATTTTTATCTTTTTTTATTTTTACTCCTAAATTCTTTAAACAATTTATACAGGAGATTACATCTTCCGACACAAGAGGATTTTTAATTTTAGATATATCGTTACTTATTGCACTGATCAAAAACGATCTGATAGATATAGACTTATCGGAAGGTACATTTATTACCTTTTTGAATTTTTTGATTCTATTTTTTATTAATACAGAATAACTACCATTTGACATACTTTTCAATTTTCATAAGAACCAAAATACAATTCTCTGGCTTTACTAGAACGTAGCACCTCTTCCTTTTTGCCGCTCGCAATAATAGTGTTTTCACCGATTACATATAATTTATCGCAAATTTGAAGCAAATTTTGAATGTTGTGATCTGTTACTATAACCCCAGTTCTCATTGCTTGAAGTTTCATAATATATTTTTGAATGTCCTGCACAACAATTGGATCTAACGCAGCCATAGGTTCATCAAGCAGTATAACTTTTGGATTATTAATTAAAGTTCTCGCAATTTGTAACCTTCGCACTTCCCCACCGCTAAGAGAATTAGCATCTATGTTGCGCAGGTGTTGTAAATTAAATTCCGTTAATAATTTTTCTACCATCAAACGTTGTTTGTCTGTCCCCTTAATTGAAATTTGACAGATTGCTAACAAATTATCGAACGTAGTCATATTAAACACGCTTCTATACTGACTTAAATATGCGATACCAAGTTTCGCTCTTTCATGAATAGGTATCGAGGTTATATCTTTTTGGTTCAAAATTATTGCACCATTATCAACTTTATATTGACCTATGATTGCTCCATACAAAGTAGATTTTCCAGAACCGTTTGGACCAATAAGCCCACAAATTTCACCAGCGTGAACATCCAAATTGATTTTTTTTAAAATCGGTCTTCCATCAAAAGATTTACTAACATTTTTTACCTGTAAGATGGGTTTGCTTTTCTTAAATTTAATTATTCTAAATTTTTTTCTCATTTAGTAATTTACTCTTATATTAACTTTGTCTTCGTTGTACATAGAAATTTTCATTTTTTTATCCAATAAGTCGATATTAAGCTTATCAGCAGCTAAATTTCCTTGTGGCCCTTCTCCAACAACATTGTCTTGAATTAATAGATAATTTTCTGAGTTTACAAACGTTGCTCTCTCTGAAAACAATCTGTTTTCAAGATAGTACATCTTAACGTTTTCTTCAAACTCCATATCATTTGAAATATTATCAAATATTCCTTTGTTACTTGTTATTCTCAAAGTCGTGTTATCTTGAAAGAAAAATCTACAAACAATATTTTTCATATAAATTATATTTGGTTTTTGATTTTCAAACTCTGCATTTGTAGAATTAATTATAAATTTATTCCCGTTTCCATCGACTCCTTCATATTGAATATTTTCAAAGGTACTAATATTTTCAATATCCTGATCTATTCTTTCCGGTTGCTTTTTAGTTTCCATAGGAACTGGCTTTTGTTTTTGGTTATAAAAATATGTAAAAAAGATTATTAAAACTCCCAAAAAAATCAGAGTTATTTGAAATAAAGTTTTCTTTTTTAATTTAAAATTATTTGATGCCATGAGACAAAAGATGGTGAATGTGACAGATTCCTTTTATTTTTCCAGACTTTGAAGAAACTACAAGCGATGTAATTTTTTTTTGCACCATTATTTGCATTGCTTTTTGAGCAGTTATTTCTTCACTAATTTTTAAGGGATTCCTTGTTGCAATTTTTTCAATTTTATCTTTTCTAGTAAAACGACCAAGACCCCTTCTGCAATCGCCATCTGTGACGATTGAAGATAATTTTCTTTTTTTAGTTATCAATACCATTCCAAGTTTTTTAGCATTAATTACTTTTACTGCTTCTGCAATGGTTTTATTTCTATCAATAATAGGAATGTTGTTTCCAGTAGCCATAACCGAAGAGACGTCTAAAAGACTTTTTCCAATGTTACCCCCAGAATGTAAAACTCTGAATTTTCTTTTGTCAAATTTCATTTTATTCATTAATGCTATTGCTAAACAATTAAAGTACAAAAGCGTTAATGTTGTTGAAGTCGTTGGAACCATACCTATTGGGTCAGCCTCTCGAACTTTTGGTAAAATAATTTTAATATCACTAGCTTTTGAGAGCATACTATTTTTATTTGATGAACAACCAATTATTTTAATTCCAAACCTGTTGGCATACTGAATTACATTTTTTAACTCTGGAGTGTTTCCAGAATAAGAGATTATAACAAGCACATCTTTTCTCTGTATTGCTCCGCTGTCTCCGTGTGAGGTTTCAGATGGATGCACAAAAAAAGATGGAATTCCAACAGAACTCATAGTGGATGACACAGACGATGCTTGCTTACCAGATTTCCCCTGCCCCGTAAAAATAATTTTTCCTTTACAATTAGCTATAGTATCAACCGCTTTTAAAAAAGTTTTGTTAAAGACCTTGTTGATTTTTTTTAATTCGGAGATTTGAATCCCGGCTGATTTTTTTGCAATTCTTAAATAATTTGTCTTTACCATTTTAATGTTCGTAAATATTTGGATCTTGAAATCCAGCTTTATCTAATGCAATCCTACTTTCCAAACCTTTCATAGTAATTAAAAATAAATCAAATCTCTTTTCACGTTCCAACATTAGTTGTAATTTTTCTTTAATCGTTCTTAAATACCTTACATCGTTAGCAGCATAAGTAGCTTCCTTATCAGAAATTTCTGCCTTGTTCCAATCTGTTGAACTTCCAACTTTTTTATCCAATTTTACCTTACAAAGACTTTCACAAAGATCTTTTAAACCATGGTTTGGGGAAAAAGTACGCGCCAAACGACTCATAAGTTTGGTACACCAGTAGTTCTTTACTTTGGCTTTAAGGTAAAACTCTAAAAAATGCACATCTATTCTTGCATAGTGAAAAATTTTCATAAGCTTATTATTTTCTAAAACAGAAATTAAATTTGGCGCTTTGTAAGTTTTTCTATCCGGTTGAATGATATAAATATTTTCATCGTCGCTTGTAAGAGTTATCAGTGAAAGCTTGTCCCTACTGGGCACTAAACCTTGCATTTCACAATCAATGGACACTGAAATCTTGAATGATTCTGCAACTTCCTTTGTTAAGTCACCTTGAATTTTATGAATTTTCATATACTTAATCTAATTATCATGAATAAATACCCGATAGCAACTCTTCTTGGAGCATCTGGAAAAATAGGCCGTCTTCTTGTTAGAATTATGACAAAAAAAAACTATAGATGTATAATACCATCTCGAAATCCATTTTCTAAAGGGTTTTTAAAAACACAAGCACCTCCAGGAGCTATAGAATTCATAAAATTTAATCAAAACAATTTTAACGAAATTGAGAACGCCATCAATAATTCAGATGTAGTTGTTAATTTATGTGGGATTTTATACGAAACCAGAAAACAAAAATTTTTCAAAATCCATTCTGACTTACCAGAGAGTATAGCCAAAATATGCTCAAGATCGAATGTAAAAAAATTTATTCACACATCTGCCTTGGGCGCCTCAGCGGAGAGTAAAAGTAAATATCAGCGCTCAAAGTTTTTGGGAGAAGAAAAATCCTTAGAAAGTTTTGATAAAACAGTAATAATACGTCCAAGCGTAGTTGTTTCTAGTGATGACGAGTTTACAAATTTATTTGGAAAATTAAGTACTTTGCCAGTGATACCAGTATTAAATAAAAATTATAATTTTCAACCAATTTTTGCTAACGATGTTGCAAAAGCAATAATGAAGGCTATAGAAACCAAAAATAACGAGGGAAAAATTTACGAACTAGGTGGAAAAAAAATTATGAGTTTCGAAGATATTATAAAACTGATTTTACAAATTGTTGGAAAAAAAAGAATAATTTTAGATATGCCAGTAACACTTGCTAAATTACAAAGTATATTTTTAAGTGTACTTCCGATCCCGCCAATTTTGACTCTTGATCAAATCTCAATTTTATTGGAGAAAGATAATGTAGTTTCAGGAAACCATTTAACTTTAAAAGATTTAGATATTAAACCAACTGAAATAGAAAAAGAAATGGAAAAGTGGCTTTGGCGTTACCGATCAGGTGGAGAATTCGCAAAAGTCTAGGGTACTAACAAGTTAAAAGATTTATCACTTTTTCTAATTATTAATTTGTCTTCAAAACCAAAGTCCTCACCATCTATTTGTGAGAGAACTTTATTTTCAAGTTTATCAATTTCTAACTTATCAAGCTCTTTAGTAATAATACTTTTTGCTCTACTTAAATCCCCTTTTGATAATATTAGCCAAAGGTAATATAAAATTTTAATTCTTGAAAGATCTTCAAATATATAAGCAATAACTTTATTATCAAAAATATTTGTTTTTTTCGTAATAGAGTGTGGTCCTGCATAATATTTTGAATTTGTTACAAGTACCCAATCGGCTTTAATTATTTTTCCATCGACATTAACTTTCATCTTTTTATTTTTTAGAAATATAAAATGTTGCAGACCTTTAAGCGCAAAAATTATCTTACCTAAATATTTTTTAATTTGAGAGTCTATTGAATGCACAATCTCTGAGTCAAAACCAATCCCAGCCATAAGAAAGAAATATTTATCATTAATTTTTGCAAGATTAATTTTTTTGGTGTTTTCTGAAACAAGTACTTTATAAATTTCTTTAGCTTTTTTTTCTATTTGTGTTTCAATCTGAAGTATATTTGCTGTTCCTGCAGGTATGTAACCGATAATAGGCTTATCAATGTCTTTGTACTTATTTATGATCTGATTTATTCCAAAACATACTGAACCATCACCACCTGCAATTACGACTCTATCTGTGTTATTTTTTGATAATTCACTAAAAACTTTTTCAGCATCTTTTTCAGAGCTGGTTTTAAATAACTCTACCGAATGATCTATTTTAAGAAGCTCTATTACTTTGTTGATAAGCTTTAATTTTCTTCCACCTGCTGCGTTAGCATTAAAAATGATGGAAAATTTTAATTTTTTAATCATTTTTTAACATTTCTGTAACATATTTATGATTCAACTAAAAGAAGAGATTCGTTTTATAAAATGAAACAAATAAAATCTAGCGCCGAAGGAAAAATACTTACATTTAAAAGTATATTCATCTCAGATGTTCATCTAGGAACAGTTGGTTGCCAAGCAAATAAACTCTTAGAATTTTATAAACACACAAGATCAGAAAATCTTTATTTGGTGGGAGACATCTTCGATATTTGGGCTCTCAAAAAAAGTTTTTTTTGGCCACAAGAACACAATGATGTCATTCAAAAAACTCTTAGAAAGGCAAGACACGGTACAAAAGTAAAATATATTACAGGAAACCACGATGAGATTTTTAGAAAGTTTGTTCCAATAAATTTTGGTGATGTTGAGTTAATAAACAAATGTATACATGAAACAGTTGATAAAAAAAAATATGTGGTAATTCATGGAGACCAGTGGGATGGTGTTATGAAATATGCACCCTGGTTATCTAAAGTGGGTGCCATCGCTTATAATTTCTTATTAAGATTAAATAATTTAGTAAATTTTATTAGAAACATTTTTGGCAAGGAGAAGTGGTCGCTTGCAAAATTTTTAAAAAATAAAGTAAAGAATGCAGTTAAATATATAGGTGATTATGAAAAAACTGTATCAAGCTACGGTAAAAAGAAAAATGTCGACGGAATTATTTGTGGACATATTCATAAAGCTTCAAATCAAAATTTTGATGGAGTGAACTATTTAAATTGTGGTGATTGGGTAGAGAACTGCACTGCTCTTGTAGAGCATCTAGATGGAAAAATGGAAATTATTAAGTGGGATGAAATTAGACAAGAAGTAGTAAATTACAGAACTCAGCTTAAAGAGGTAGTTTAACATTTATGAGAATATTAATTGTTACGGATGCTTGTCCGGAACATGTTTTAAATGGTGTGACCAGATCTTATTCAAGATTAGAAATTGAATTAAAAAAAATGGGTCACAAAGTTAGCTACATTAAACCTACTCAATTTTTCACAGTTCCAATGCCCAAATATAATGAAATCAAATTAGCCATAAATGTATGGAAGGTTGGTAAATTAATTAAAAAAGAAATGATCGAAGCACAAAATAATAATGAACAGTTTAGAATACATATTGCTACAGAGGGACCTATAGGACTATCAGCTAGAAGATATTTAGGTAGAAATAAGATAAAATTTACTACAAGTTTTCACACTAGATTTGATAAATATCTAAAATTATATCTCCCTATAATACCCGAAAAAATATCCCAAAAATTTTTAAGTAACTTTCACAACAAAGCTGAAAGGGTATTAGTCACTACAGAGTCGATGAAAAAAGAATTAAGCGATATAGGGGTAATTAATGACAAAATGGTTGTTTGGACAAGAGGGGCAGATCATTTAGGAGAACCAAAGAAAATGACATTAAATTACAACAAACCAATTTTTGTTTATGTAGGAAGGATCGCATTGGAAAAAAATATTAAAGATTTTTTAGACCTTGATTTACCAGGTAAAAAAATATTAGTTGGTACAGGCCCCCATTTAAAAAAACTCACAAAAGAGTATCCCGATGCTAAGTTTGTTGGTCAAAAAACGAACGGTGAATTAGCTTCTTATTTTGCATCAGCTGACGTTTTTGTTTTTCCATCAAAAACGGAAACATTTGGAATTGTATGTATAGAGTCTTTGATGGCAGGAACACCCGTAGCAGGTTACGCTGATTGCCCAGGTACAATGGATATTTTTAAATTAGCTAATGGAAAATCAATTGGTTGTCTTGATAAAGATTTAAAAAAAGCGGCTTTGACAGCTTTAAAAGCAGATAGAGACAACTGTAAAGAATTTGCTAAACAATTTACTTGGAAGAGATGTGCAGAGATATTTATCAATAACACTGCAGTAAACTAGGACATATCTCCCCTTTAAATTAACCTTACTTCAACTATAATTAATTAATGGATTTACTCTTTATATTAATAGGCGCAGGTCT
>CEVN01110863.1_pt1 | contig 17688 bp, 20 predicted proteins | sample 427041 | NCBI WGS metagenome assembly CEVN01 (sample SAMEA2623463, study PRJEB7988) | marine metagenome | biome: marine biome (ENVO:00000447); feature: surface water layer (ENVO:00002042); material: "saline water (ENVO:00002010), including plankton (ENVO:xxxxxxxx)" | depth 5 m
AGATGGATTGGCCAGTTTCCGAATTTCTTTTAAATAATGGTTTTCATGATTCATATAGAGAAATATATCCAGATGTAAATATTGATATTGGATTGACTTGGTCTCCTGGTTATCCTAAGAATACTTTTGATAGTTGGGATATTCATGATCGAATAGATATGATATATTTCAAAAATGGGCATACTGAAAAATTATATCCTTTAGCCTCATATGCTTATGATTGCAATCCTTGGCCTTCTGATCATAGGGCTGTAATTACAGAATTTGTAGTTTGTCAGAATAGCGAAATTGGTGATGTTAATTTAGATGAAATAATTAATATTATTGATGTAGTTATATTAGTAAATGAAGTGCTTGAATCATCAAATACATATTGTATTAATATTTATGGTGACTTTGATTATAATGAAGAGTTGAATATTTTAGATATTATTCAATTAGTTACTTTTATTCTAAATAATTAATTTATCCTGCTTTGAGAGCAGGGGGTCGCAGGTTCTAATCCTGTCACCTCGACAGTAAATTAGAAAGCCTCTTTTATAGAGGCTTTTTTATTTTTAAATTAAACTAGATATTAATTAAGGGGTCAAATAATGGATAAATCAAAATTGTTTAAAATTATTCCTGGAGCAATAGTCTTAGTCTTAGGTGTTGCTACAGTGATGTTTTTTGTAATTAAGTTATTATGGGCATGGACCATACCAGACTTATTTCCTGGAGCTGTAGAGCAAGGTTTGGTTGCAGCTGAAATATCATGGCTTACATCATTCAAATTAGCTTTATTTTTAGGAATAGCTAGAGGAATAACTGTAAATAATAGTAAAAAATCTAATTAAAAGTCCTGCTTTGGGAGCAGGGGGTCGCAGGTTCAAATCCTGCCACCTCGACATTAAATTAGAAAGCCTCTTTCGTAGAGGCTTTTTTATTTTGTAAATTATTTTATGAGAAAATATGTATTACTAATATTTTTTATAATATTAAATGCACAAATTTGGGAAAGCTCTTTTACTGCTGGAAATTTTGATAATAATAATAATTTTATGGGTGGTTCTGAAGTTCTTCAATTAGTTTCACATAAAAATAAATTGTTTGCATCTATTAGTTATTGGCAAGATGAGTCTAATATATGGTATGGTGGAAGCAATCCTAATATAGGTTGGGCACAAATTATTTCGCTTAATAGCCCAAATGAAGATTGGTCTGTTGATCTAGATTTAGATTCATACTATTTGAGGCCCGAAATATTAAAACAAGTTGTTTTTAATAAAGATATGTATGGTAATAATTTATCAAATCCTGATACCTTATTAATTGTTGCTGCTTATTCTTCAAATTTTGTTTTTGGCCCTGTAACTGCAAGTGCATTTGTAAGAAATGATCAAAATGATAGCTGGAATGAAACGATTATTTTTGAAGGTGATTTACCAGCAGGGGATAGTTATTCAATAAGAGATATGGAAATATATACTGATCAAGTAACAGGTGAGGAAATGTTATTTACTTCTGTTGGTACAAATGGAATATTTGTTGGAAAATATGATCCAGATTCTCAAAATAAAATTCAATGGAGCTCTTTCCCTGAATATGGACCAATTGATATTAGGCCGTTAGGTATAGTTACTGCTAATAATGCATTATATTTTTCTTCTGGAAATAAAATATATAAAAGAATTGATGGTTTGAATCCTAATTATACAGTAGTTCATGATTTTAGTGATTTGAGCTCTAATATTAATTCAGCTGTTGGTGGAATACGAGGTTTAACTGTTATTAATTCCGGAGATAATGATTCAATGCTATTAATGTGGTGTCCAAATAGTCAGTCAAAAGGTACAATCTTTCGTTTAGACCCTAATTTAGATGGTAGCTTTAATAGAATTTATGAAACTAAAATTTCATTACTTGTAGAAGATTATTTACCAGGTACTTCAGTTAACTATTTACTAGGAGCATATAACAATTTTTTAAAAATTTTTAATCCTATAGATAATGAATATTATCATATAGTTGGTTTTGAATCTACAATTCAAGGAGGGAATTATCCTTCTTGGAATGGTTATTATAGTGGAGCATTATTTGCCATAAGGAATAGTAATGCTGAATACTTTTTAGAAGAGGTTAATCAAAGCATATCATTTAATGATTCTGAATTAGTCGCAACTAGATGTTATGTAGAATCTCCGTTTAATAATGAAAATGCTATTTATTTTGGAGGTTTCGATCCAAATGGTTTCTTATCAACAAATAAAGCATGGATTTATAAAAAAATAAATACTCTGAATGGTGATTTTAATAGTGATGGAGTTATTGATATATTGGATGTAGTTCATTTAGTAAATGTTATTTTAATAAATGAATACAATAATAATGTTGATATAAATCAAGATGGGATTATAAATATACTTGATGTTGTTCAATTAGTTAACATAATTTTGAACTAATATTTTTTAAATTATAATAATTAAAAGTTTATAAATTATATGATTAAAAAGGATTAAAATTGACAATAATTAATACGATAAAAACAAAATTGAGTGACAGTTTTCTATTAACTGTCATTTATACTATTGGTCATTTTTTGATTGCTATTTTATGTGTTTATTTTATTACAGGCGCTACAATAGGTGAGGCAACTCTAGATGCTGTAATCGAACCCTTGATTAATGCAGCATGGTTTTATATTCTTCATAAATTATACTTAAAATATAAATCTAAGAAGTGAAGTATCTTAAATTTCTTCTAATATTTACTAATTTATTATTTTCTGAAGTTCAAATTCAAACCAATAAAGAATCTTTTTTAGTTGGTGAACATATAGAAGTTTATTTTGGTAATCTTGAAAGCTATGGAAGTGATTGGATTGGTATATATCAAACAAACACACTTAATGAAGATTATATATATTGGCAATATACAGACGGAACACAAGTTAATAATTATAATTTTATCGAATCTGGTTCTATAAACTTTTCACCTATAACATTACCTACTGGTGATTATGAAATAAGATTATTTTATAATAATAATTATGATTTAATTCATGTACATCCATTTACAATAGTTGACAACTGTATTGAATCACAAATTAGCTATGACGATGAAATTAATGTGATGACATTTAATACATGGTATAGCGCTCAATATGGTTTTGGAGGCTTAATTCGTGTTGCAGAAATTATAGCTAATTTAGATGTAGATGTAATTGGTTTTCAAGAAACTGATCCAAATTCTATAGATGAAATTAAATCATTATTATCTGATTATGATGGGTATTATCAATTATATTCAACACCTTCAGAATCGAATATATCAATTATTTCAAGATTTCCTATTTTAAATATATATGATTACAATTTATATGGAATTGGGGCTGATTTATTGATTTCTAATAATGATACAATAAAATTTGTATCATCTCATTTAACAGCTTACCCTTACGGTCCTTATGATTTGTATGAAGGAATCTCAATTGATGAAGTAATTGATAATGAATTATCTACAAGATATTTAGAAAATTTAGAAATATATAATCAAATAATTATTAACCCATTAAATAACCCAAATCTACCAGTCATATATGTAGGTGATCATAATACGCCTTCACTAATAGATTGGCAAAGTAACAATAAAAATCAAAATTTTGGCTTTGAACTTGATTGGCCTGTTTCTGAGTTTCTTTTAAATAATAATTTTTATGATTCATACAGAAAAGTAAATCCTAATATAAATGAATATCTTGGTTTAACATGGTCTCCTGGTTATCCTAAAAATTCTTTTGACAGTTGGGATATTCATGATAGAATAGATATGATATACTATAAAAATGGAATTAATAAAAAATTATTTCCTTTTGAATCATATATTTATGATTGTGATCCATGGCCCTCTGATCACAGAGCTGTTATCACTAAATTTTCAGTTTGTAATGATACCACTGTAGGAGATATTAATTATGATGGTTTGATTAACATTCTCGATATTACAATGCTAGTTAATGAATTACTTAATTCATCAAATAAGTACTGTATTATCAATTATGGAGATTTTGATAATAATTTTGAATTAGATATTCTAGATGTAATTCAATTAATAAATACAATTTTAAATAATTAATTAAGAAAACATTTATTACACCTTAATGCAATCTGGTTGCATTTATCCAATTTTGTTATTAACTTTGAACCGCAAATTTTGTGAGAGAAATTATTAAAGGATGTTTCTATGGAAAAGTTACCTGTTACGGTACTTTCTGGGTTTCTTGGAGCCGGAAAAACCACTGTTTTAAAAAATTTATTAAATAATCGTCAGGGTAAAAAAGTTGCTGTCATTGTCAATGATATGAGTGAAATAAATATTGATGAAAGTTTAATTAAAAATGACGTTTCACTAAATCATAAACAAGAAAAACTTGTAGAAATGAGTAACGGCTGTATTTGTTGCACGCTTCGCGAAGATTTATTAGTAGAAGTTGCAGATTTAGCAAAAGAAGGTAAATTTGATTACTTACTAATAGAATCAACTGGTATTTCAGAACCTTTACCTGTAGCAGAAACGTTTACTTTTGAAGATGAAAATGGTATATCTCTTTCAGATGTATCAAAATTAGATACCATGGTTACAGTTGTGGATGCAGTTAATTTTCTTAAAGATTATGATGAAGCAAAATATTTGCAGGAAGTAGGTGAATCATTAGGTGAAGAAGATGAAAGAAGTGTTGCAGATTTACTTGTTGATCAAGTAGAGTTTGCTGATGTGATATTAATCAGTAAAACAGATTTAGTTAAAAAAGAAGATATTGATAAGTTAACTGTAATTTTAAAAACATTAAATACAAATGCAGATATCATTCCTATTTCAAATGGAGAAGTTGAACTTGAAAAGATATTAAATACTGGTTTATTTGATTTTCAGCGTGCTCAAGAGGCTCCAGGTTGGTTAAAAGAGATGAGAGGCGAGCATATTCCAGAAACTGAAGAATATGGAATAAGTAGTTTTGTTTATGAGGCAAGAAGACCATTCTATCCAGAAAAGTTTCATAATTTTTTACATAGTAAAGATCTATCAGGTAAATTAATTAGGTCTAAAGGATTCTTTTGGTTGGCAACGAGACCAATGTATGCTGGTAATTGGAGTCAAGCAGGAGGCATAGCACATCATGGTTTTGCTGGTTTATTTTGGAAAGCGATTCCTAAGGAGCGTTGGCCTCAGGATAAAGAATCAATTGATTTTATTAAACAAAAATGGGTTGAGCCATTTGGTGATATGAGACAAGAATTAGTTTTTATTGGTCAAGGTTTAGATAAAAATAAAATTATAGAATTGTTAGATCAATGTCTTTTAACTGATGAAGATTTTTTATTGGGTAAAAAACATTGGTCGACATTTGTAGATCCTTTTCCTTCTTGGGGTAATTAGTATGAATGTAAAAATGGCTACTCAAAAAAATGAAATACTTATTAAAAATTCATCAAATTTATCAGAAATTTTTAAAGATGATATTAATATTTCGATATTAAAACGTACATTAGATAATGATATATCAAATGCAGCTAATTTTCTCTTAAAAGAAAATCCTCATCTTGAGTTTTCTCATGTTGTAAATAAAAATAATTCTTATCAAGTTTTAACTAAGGAGCTAGGTTCTAATAAAAATCACTCAATTTTATTAGAAGATATTTCAAACTTAGTTAAAATGTTTTGTAATCAGTTTGGTATTGATAGTGTTTGGTTGAGAATCGATTCTATTGATAAACCAATGTGCCCACGATTTCATGTTGATAATGTAAAATGTAGATTGGTTACAACATATGCTGGACCTGGAACTCAATGGCTCCCAAATGAATCTGTTGACAGATCTAAGTTGGGTCATGGAAATCAAGGACTACCAGATGAAAAGTCAGGTTTAATTTTAGATAAGATGGATATTGAGCAACTTGATGTTGGGCATATTGCTTTATTAAAAGGTGAGGCATGGAGTAACAATGATGGATTTGGTTTAGTGCATCGTTCTCCACATGTTGAAGGAAATTATAAACGATTATATGTTACTATCGATTTTGGTGAATTACATACAGATATTTTCGGTTAATACTAAATTAAATTTTTCTATTATTAATTTTATCAGAAAGCCTCTTTTATAGAGGCTTTTTTGTTTTTATATTAATAATATGAAGAAATTATTTTTTTCAATATCTATTATTTTGTTGTCTCAAATTTTTAGTAATCAATTTTTAAACAGATTTACTAACAAAATAGATAATAGACAACTTAATACACATAATAATTTGGTTAGAAATGAGACTGAACTTTTAAATTTTATAGAATCTATTGTAATAACAAATGCTATACCTGGTCTTTCAATTTCTGTTGTTGAAAATGAAAATATAGTATGGGACAAACATTTTGGTTATGGAAACATAGAAAATAATATTTTAGTTAATGAAAATACTATGTATATCTTGTCTTCGATTTCAAAAACAATTACAGCCACTGCATTAATGCAATTATATGAAGATAATCAATTTATGCTGGATGATGATATAGATGATTACTTACAATTTAATGTAAATCATCCAGATTTTCCATTTGTACCTATAACTTTTAAAATGCTTTTATCTCATACATCAGGCATAAAAGATAATTGGAATGTAATGCCATACTATGATGGCGATTCACCATTAGAATTAGAATACTATTTAAATCAATATTTTGTCCCAGGTGGTAATTTATATAATGAAAACTTAAATTTTACCAATTCAATACCGGGCTCAAATTACAATTATAGTAATATTGGTGCAGCTTTGATTGGTTTATTAGTTGAAAAAATATCAAATCAACCATTTAATGAATATTGTAATGATAATATTTTTAGTCCATTAGAAATGAATGATTCTTATTGGTTTTTATCCGAGATTGAAAATTTAGAACAAATAGCATTACCCTACCAATTTAATGGAGGCAATGGAAATAATTGTTTTGAAATAGGTTGTGGTATTTATGATGAAAGTAATCCATGTTTTTGTGATTATGCTTGTATTGAATATAATGATTGTTGTTTTGATTATGAAGATGTCTGTGGTGAAAATGGTAGCGGTAGTAATCCTGATAATTTAATGCCATACACAAATTATGGCTATTCTGATTATCCATCAGGACAACTAAGATCATCATCCAATAATCTAGCTAAATTTATGGGAGCTTTTATTAATAATGGAATTTTTAATAATACGAGAATTTTAGATTCAGAATCAGTTGAATTAATTAAGACAATTCATTATCCAAACATAAACTCAAATCAAGGTTTGATTTGGTATTATAAAAATTCAAATGGAAGAACATTATTTGGTCATAATGGAGGTGATCTTGGAAGTTTAACAGAAATGTTTATATCATTTTCTGAAAATTTAGGAGTAATACTATTATCAAATACAAGTAATTATAATGCATTAATTCAAATTGAAGATGCTATTTTTGAGTTTAATGAAGATAATGATTTTATAAATATTGGTGATGTTAATTTAGATAGCACGATTAATGTTCAGGATGTTATTTTAATGATTAATTTTATTTTAAATGGTCAGTATAATTTAATTGCAGATTTAAATTATGATAGTATTATTGATATTTTAGATATCGTACTTATAATAAATTTAATTCTAGATTAAGTAAGTTTGATAAATTATAAAGTCTCTTTTTAGAGCTTTTATTATTTTGTAGATTATAACATGAAATATTCATATTCAAAAGATATTGGTTTAAGTTTTGAAGAGGCTGAGATTAAAGTCAGAGCTGCGCTTTTAGATATTGGGTTTGGTGTATTAACTGAGATTAATATGAAAGATGCTTTTAAATCAAAACTAGATTTAGATTATAAGAATTATAAAATACTTGGAGCATGTAATCCTAAACTTGCACATGAAGCATTAAATAGTGAAAAACTAATTGGTATTTTAATGCCTTGCAATATTTTGATCATTGATAATGAAAATCAAACAACAAAAATAGTTTTTCCGTATGCAAAAAGTCTTTTAGAAGTTACGGACAACATTGAAATTTTTAAGTTAGCTGATAAAGTTGATGGTTTATTAAATGCAGCTTATGAGTCAATTAATTAATTCAAATGACTATGAATAAAATTTTTCTCAACATTTTTTTTTCAATTATATTTCATTCATTTATTTTTAGTGATGGTCCTTATTCATTTAATACTATAACTGAACAAGATGGATTAAGAAATGGACCTAATTATAGAGATGGAATAGTTTATTATCCTATTGATATTGATGGACCTCTTCCTATTATTATTTTAGTACCAGGATTTGTTAGTTCTATTTCTTCAATTGAAGATTGGGGACCATATTTGGCTTCATATGGTGTTGTCACAATGTTTGTAAATGTTAATAATATTTTTCAAGACCCATACTACAGATCGTATGCTTTATTAGATGGTATGACATCAATTATTGAAGAAAATGAAAGGATTGATTCACCTTTATTTGAAATGTTAAATATTGATAGTATAGCAGTTGGAGGATGGTCAATGGGTGGTGGTGGAGCGCAATTAGCAGCACAACAAAATTCTAACATAAAAGCTGTTATAGCTCTGTCTGCATGGTTATCTAATTCAAATGTAACTTATAACAATACTACATCAATATTATTTTTAAGTGGTCAATATGATACTGTTGCGCCAAATAGTATACATTCAGATACATTTTATAATAATACTCCAGAATCAACTGATAAATTACTTTTTGAAATATCTGGTGGTAATCATAACACAGTATGTAGCCCATATAATAATCAATCAATGGGATTAAAAGCATTATTTTGGATAGAAAAATTTATTGTAAATGATTCCATTAATTGCGATTTATTAATAAATGAACCTGTAAGTGCTTCAGAATTTGAAACAAATGTTGAATGTCAAATTGATTTAATTGGTGATATAAATTATGATAACTATTTAAATGTTCAAGATATAGTTTTAATAGTTAATTTAATTTTAGATAATGAATATGATTACATTGCGGATATGAATTATGATAATTATTTAAATATTCAAGATATTATATTACTAATAAATTTAATTTTTGAGGAACTATGATTATATAGTTAATGTTTTAGATACTATTGAAATTATAAATGTGAAACTAGATTAATAAAATTAAAATACAGATAAAATTAAAAGCCTCTTTTATGGAGGCTTTTTTGTTTCGTAGATTAGACTATGAATTTCTTTATAGAAAATCTCAAGAATCTTAATCCTTATAATAATCTAAAGTCAATTCATACAAATATAAAAAATGATATTATAGCAGGTATTGTGGTTGCAATAATTGCTTTACCTTTAGCTTTAGCTTTTGGAGAAATGTCAGGTTTAGGTCCCATCGCTGGTATCTTAGGTGCAGTAGCAGGTGGAATATTTGGTGGTTTATTTGGTGGTAGTATCGTTAGTATCAGTGGACCAACTGCTCCAACCGCTTCACAAATTGCTGCATTGATGATTTTATTTATTAGTCATCAAAATAATCAACCAGATATAGTAGCAATATTTTCTATAATTTTTTTAAGTGGCTTGATTATGGTCATTTTTTCAATATCAAATTTTTCAAAATATGTACATTTTATCCCTTATTCAGTTGTAGCAGGTTTTATGTGTGGAATTGGATTAATTGTAATTCTAAGTCAAATAAATATATTTGCAATTAATCAATTAGAAAATGATGTACTTTATGTCGCAATACCCTGTTTAATAATCATGTTATTATGGAATAAAATTAGACAATATATAACTGTATTTAAAAATATCCCTGCTCCAATAATAACTTTATTTGTAGGAACTATAATCGCTTATTTTATGAATTTAAATATACCCTATATTGGTGATAAAATGATAAATAATGATTCACAAGAATTTTTTCATTTATACATTCCAGATTTTAAAAGATTATTAGATTTTTTAGGTCCTGCTGCAGCTTTAGCAGGTTTAGTAATTATTGATAGTTTATTAACATGTCTAATTGCAGATAATTTAACAAGCTCTAAACATTCAAGTTCTAGAGAAATTTTTGGGCAAGGGGTAGCTAATATGGCATCAGGATTAATAGGTGGTGTTTCAACTGCGACAGCTACAATGTTCACTGTATCAAATATTAAATTTGGAGGAAAAACACCTCTATCTTCAATCATTTATGGCATCACTTTGCTGACAATTTTACTAGGCTTAAAATCTTTAGTTTCAATCATTCCAATTGCGTGCATTGCAGCAATTTTAATAAAAGTAGGTATTGATATTTTAGATTATAGAGTAGTTCCAATTTTACAACGACTCCCTTTACTTGATTTGTTTGTTTTTTTTATTGTAATGTTAATTACAATTTTTTATAATCTTATATTTGCTGTAATTATAGGTGTAATTTTATCTGTAATAGGTTCAATAAAATTTATAAGATCAAAAAAGAATCATAGAATTATATCAATTTTAGACTATTATGATATAGATGATGATCAAAAAATAAAATTAGACAATCTTAAAATTAAAATCTTACAGCCTAGAGGAGCATTATTTTTTGGTTCCATTCAATCTTTAGTTGAAACTTATAATAATGTAACTGATTATGATATGTTAATTTTAGATATGAACGAGATATCAGATATTGATCTCTCAGGTATTTACGCTTTAGAGGATATTATTAAAAAATTGAAAAACAAGAATCAAAAATTCTTCATATTTAATACAAATTCAAAAATTAAAAAAGTTATAGATAATTTAAATTTTACAGAAAATGTTGGATCTGATAATTTTTATGATTCAAAAGAAATAATTATATCTAAAATTTTAAATTAAAATTGGAGATAACTTTACATAATGTTACATTAATTCTAAAGAGAAATGTTACATTAATTCAGTAATTTAAAAGTAATGAATAAAATAATTAAAATAGATGATATAGAGGGTAAAGTTTACGAACTTGAAAATTGGAAACCTGATCAGGCCAATCAAGTTAAAAGTTATTTTTCAGAAAAATTCAAAGAACTAAAAAATAATTATGAAGAATTAATTAAAGAGTTTAATTGGAATCAAATTATTTTTGAAAGTGAAATGATGTTTAAACCTGTAATAGGTAAACTATACTATTTATACGAAAAGAAAAATGGTAAAAGATTTATGTCATTAATATCTCCAGATGATTGGAGTAAAAATAAAGATTTTACTTACGTAGGGGCTTTCAAACAAGATTCACGTCAAAAGTGGAATTGCATAGAATCAAAAATTAAATAATCTCATGAAAATTAAATCTAAAAAAGAACAGTTATTTTTTTATTCACTTGATGATACTAATGATAGTTTAAAAAATATTCATATATATGAAAGTGGTATTTCTGCTGGTTTTCCTTCTCCTGCTGAAGATTATTTAGATATAGATTTAAATCTTCATAAATATTTAGTTAAAAATCCATCTGCTACTTTTTTCATAGTAGCTAAAGGTCATTCAATGGAAAAAGCTGGAATAGGAAATGAAGATTTATTAGTGGTTGATAAATCATTAGAAGCTAAAAATAATGATATAGTTATAGCAGCTGTAAATGGAGAATTTACGGTTAAAAGATATATTAATATTAATGGCAAAAGATATTTAAGAGCAGAAACTGATTTATCTAATTATCCTGATATAGACATTGATAAGTCTGCAGACTTTGAAATATGGGGAGTTGTTACTCACACAATACATAATCACCGATGATAGTCTTGGCTGATTGTAATAACTTTTACGCATCTTGTGAAAGAGTTTTTAATCCTAAATTAAAAAATAAACCTGTTATTGTATTATCAAATAATGATGGTTGTGTCATTGCAAGAAGTAATGAATCAAAAGCATTAGGTATAAAAATGGGAGAGCCAGCATTTAAGATTAAAGATATTATTGAAAAAAATAAAGTATATGTTTTTTCTACAAATTTTGCATTATACGGTGATATGTCATCCAGAGTGATGTCAATTTTAAGAGACGAAGTACCATCAATTGAAATTTATTCAATTGATGAAGCTTTTATGGACTTATCATCAATTTCAAATTATGCAGATATAACTTTTAAAATAAAAAGTAAAGTATCAAAATCTACCGGAATTCCTGTTTCATTTGGAGTGGCTAAAACTAAAACTCTTGCAAAAATTGCTAACCACATTGCAAAAAAACACACTGATAGTAATGTTTTTATAATGCATGAAACTGAAAAAATTTTAAAGCATTTTCCTTTATCTGAAATATGGGGAATTGGCAAATCTCATTCAAAAATGTTAAATCAATATGGTGTTAAAACAGCTTTAGATTTTATTAATTTAGATGAGAAATGGGTTCAAAAAAATATGGCTATAACTGGTTTAAAAATACTACGTGAATTAAAAGGTGAGCAATGTTTTTTAGTCAATGAACAACCTCAACGTAAGAAAAGTATTTGTACCTCAAGAACTTTTCCAAAAGATACAGATAATCTTAATTTTATTGAAGAATCAATATCAAATTATGCAACCAGATGTGCAGAAAAACTTAGGAAACAAAAGAGTTGTGCTAGATATGTTAGTGTTTTTTTGAATACTAATAGGTTTAAAAATCCTGGTAATTATTATAATGATTTTAAGTCTATGACATTTGATGTTTCTACAAATGATACAATGGAAATTATAGAAAAATCAAAAAAAATATTAAATGATATTTATAAAGAAGGTATTAATTATAAAAAAGCAGGAGTAATTCTTGGAGATATTGTTCCAGAAAATAAGGTTCAGTTAAATTTATTTTCTAGTTCAAAAAAATATATTAAAATGAAAAGCTTATTTGATAGTGTTGATATCATTAATCAGAAAATGGGAAGAGATACTGTTAAGTTTTTATCTCAAGGGATATCCAAAAGACAAAAGTTGAAACAGGAAAATCTTTCTCCTTGTTATACTACTAGATGGTCAGATATCCTTCAAGTAAACTGTTAAATATATTTTATAATTTTATTATGACTAATATGAAAATTTTATTACTTATTTTAATTTGTTTCATTAATGGACAAGAAGAATTCAATTTTTATCATGACAATGAATTTAGGCAATACTATTTATATGAACCTGATAATCTTAATCAAAATGCGCCTTTAGTTTTTGTTTTACATGGATATACTAGTTCTGCAACAACAATTATGAATTACTCAAATATGAATTCAGTAGCAGAACAAAATGGTTTTGCGGTTTGTTATCCGCAAGGTAAAATTGATCAGTGGAATAATAGATTTTGGAATGTTGGTTATGATTTTCATAGTAATCAAACGGTTGATGACATTAGTTTTCTAACAGATTTGGCTTTACATTTACAAAATGAAAATGGATATAATCAAAATAATACTTTTGTTACTGGTATGTCAAATGGTGGTGACATGTCTTATATGCTTGCTTGTCAGACAGAAAATATATTTAAAGCTTATGCACCAGTTGCAGGCTGCATGATGCAAGAGATTTATAATACATGTAATTCTAGTTTTGCATCTATATTTGAGATACATGGCACCAATGATGATGTAACTTTATGGGATGGAGACTATTTAAACTTAGGAGGTTGGGGTCCATACTTAAGCACTAATGATGGTATTAATCATTGGGTAGAAAAAAATGATTGTCAAAATAGTGAACAATTACAGGGGCCAAGCTTTAATACAATTCATCATAGATATTATGATTGTAATGATAACCATGAAGTATGGCTTTATGAAATAAATGGTGGTGGTCATGATTGGCCAAACTATTCTAGCGAAGAAATATGGTCTTTTTTTAATAATTTTTTATCATCTGAAGATATAAATGATGATGGTACTATTAATATACAAGATGTGATAATGTTGATTAATTTAATTTTAGCATCACAATTTGATAGTTATGCTGATTTAAATGATGATGGCTTAATTGATATACTTGATATTATAATTCTTCTAAATTTAATTTTAGAAAATTAGATGTTTAAAATTAAATGATTCAATAATTTTTTCAACAAAAACTAAAAGGAGCAAAAATGATTCTTATTAAAATATTATTTTTTCTTTTTCCAATTTTTTCTCAACCAATTATTGATTGGTTTGTTGAATATAATGGTTCAGGTGAAGAATCTCATGGTCACTTCATTTTAAAATGTGATGATGGTGGTTTTATTCAAGTAGGTGAAACAGATTTTTTACCTAATTCAAAACTTTATGTTGTTAAAACTGATGCAAGTGGACAGTTTTTATGGGAGAGAGAAATTAATATTGGCAATCATAATTTAGGAAATAGTGTAATTGAATTAGATGATGGTTATCTAATTTGTGGTGGTCTAAATAGAAATAGCGCATTAATAAAACTTGACAAACAAACTGGAGCTACAATATTTTCTCAAACATTTAATAATGGAGGTACAGATGCATTTGAAAATGCTACAATTACTCCAAATGGAATTGTAGCTGTTGGATATGTTTATGCTCAAGATCCACAAAATACATTTTATACTGAAGGTCAAGGCTATATGATGTTTTTGGATAATAATGGAAATCAAATAAGCAGCATAAATCTTAATTCCTATATTTCACAAGCTTATAGAGTACAGTACATTAATAATGAGTTAATTATTTCAGGTTTAACTGAAGAAGCACTTGATTATAAAATAATCAAAATGTCACTTGATGGCGAAATAATATGGCACCAAAGTTATGGTGGAAATAGTTATGACCATTGTTTTGGTATGGATGTCAATTCAAATGGTGAAATCTATTTAGGAGGTCACACTTTATCTGGAACTGCAAATTGGGATACTTATACAATGAAAATTGATAATAATGGAAACCAGTTATGGGAGCAAAAAGTAGGCAATCCAAGAGGTTTTAATCCACAGTATATACATGATGAAACTTGGGGTATTAAAGCTACAAATGATGGAGGTTGCGTGATAATTGCAGGCACAGGAGATGAATATAATTATTCAGAATGCAATGGTAACGATTGTTCCGATGTTTGGAATGCTTATTCTGTTAAATTTGATAATTATGGAAATATAGAATGGGAAACAACATTTGCATCTTTAGATGTTTTTAATGAATCATATGATTGGGCTGGTGAAGATATTGATTTAACTGATGATGGGGGAGCTATTATTGCAATTGATAGTGGTAGATTTGGTTTTTTAAAAGTTTCTGGTATCCAAAATAACTTAACTGGAGATTTAAATTTAGATCAAACTATTGATATTTTAGATGTGATATTACTTGTTAATATAATTTTAGGTTTTTCTGATACCTCAAATGAATCAGATATTAATTTTGATGGCACTGTAAATGTTTTGGATGTAATTCAGCTTGTTAACATGATCTTAAATTAGATGAATAAAGAGCATTTTAAAAAGATAATCAGTGGATATAAAAGCGCACCTATAAACCAATTATACAAACCTGAAATGTATCTTGATTTAGGGAAATGTACCATAGAAATTAACATTCTTGATAAATTTCATCATTCTGCTAGAAGTCTTCATGGCTCAGTTTATTTTAAAATGTTAGATGATGCTGCATGGGGAGCATCAAATACATATGTTAACGATGTTTTTTTATTTACTTATAAATTTTCAGTTTGCTTAAAAAGACCTGTATCAAAAGGAATGATTAAATCAATTGGCAGAGTTGTTAATCAAAATAGTAAAGAGTTTTTTGCTGAATCTATTTTATATGATGAGAATAATATGGAGATTGCAACAGGTTCAGGAACATTTATGAGAAGTAAATATTTATTAAAAGACGCAATAGGTTTTCATAATGAAAAATAACTTAAATACGAATTATATATGGAGTATATCTTATAAGAAAATTATTAATACGGACATATCTAATCTTTGGACATTAATCTCAAAACCATCCAACTTAGAGTTATTTCACCCATTTTGTTCAATTAATAAGGTAATTAAATGGCCTGGCAAAGGTTCCATTGATAAAATTATCTACTACAATGGATTAACATTGGAAAGACATTTTATTAATTGGATTGATAATAAAGGTTATGATTTATTTATAGGAGAAAAAAATGGTCCCAGATCTTTAGTAATTTGGCGTTTAAAAAAAATTGATTCTAATAAAACATCAATTAAAATTAAAATATATCCACATCAATTTAATGACAAATCAAGTCTATTCAATTTTTTAAAATTTTATCTTATTGTGTATCCAATTATTAAAAAATATATCAGGCAAGTATTAAATGGTTTACATTGGCATATTAAGACAGGTAATAAAATTTCAAAAAACATGTTTGGAAATAATAGATATTTTTCTGTCAAATAATATTATTAATGTCTTGTAAAAATTAACGATTTAATATTAGTTTCATTTTATGCATAAAATTTTTTTAGAATTTTTGAGATGGAATTTAAGATTCCACGGACTATTTCATTTAGTACATATTATACAGGATATTTTAGGTCCTGCAACTCCAAATTGGGGTGGTGTTATCCTTCATTTATATATTATATTTATTGAAATTTTAGCTAGTTTTTACATTCCAAAACAGCACATTAATATTAAGCCTATAAAATCTAAAGTAGATTAGAAGTGATAAGATTAATAAAAATATATTTATTATATTTTAGTTCATACAATCTTTGCACTGCCCAATTAATAAATGCTCTGAACTTTTAATTGTATAATTAGGAATATTTGGAATAGTTATTTCAATTGGTAAACATGAAGAGGTACCACATTCTTCGCACAAAAAATGTGGATGAATATTGACATGGTTAGACGATGAAATATTATTATGACCTTTTGCATATCTTTTTAAACCATCATTATCTATAAAAGAGTGAAGCATATCTGAATCTTCTAGACGATCTAGAATACGATAAACCGTTGTTTTATCCATCTTACTTTTAAATTTATTTACTAGCTCTACAACAGAGATAGCCTCATCATTTTTATTGAATTGCTTTAAAATCAATTTTACTGGTTTGGTTTTTCTAATTATGCTCATTTATTTTATTATAAACTAATTGTATTTTTATTGCAATTTGGTTGCATTAATGTTTAAATTCGTAAACTTTATTTACATACTTTACATAATATTAAAGATATTTAATTTGAAATGCTAAATATTTCTATTCGAAAATATGATTCTTTAGGTGCTTTAGCTAGTGGATTATGTATGATTCATTGTATTGCAACACCTTTTTTATTTATTGCATCTGCATGCACTGTTAGTTGTTGTAGTACAACACCATTATGGTGGCAATGGGTAGATTATGCTTTTCTTGGAATATCACTGTTTGCAGTAATAAATGCATCAAAATCAAGTGCAAATAAGTTTATAAAATATGGACTTTGGATAAGTTGGACAGTGTTATTCTTATTTTTATTAAATGCTAAATTTTTATGGTTTACATTATCAATAAACTTAAAATATATTCCAGCATTATCACTAGTTTCATTACATATATACAATCTTAGATTTGGTAAATGTAAAAATGATGAGTGTTGTTAAAATAAAGTTAAAAATTAAAATAATAACAAATAAATAAATGAAGGAGATGAAATATGAAAATATTCTATAGATTATTAATTATTTCAATGTTTGGTGCTATATATGCTGATTGTGAAGACTATGCAACAGAAGCAGATTGTGGTATGCATGATGAA
>CEVN01160063.1_pt1 | contig 17621 bp, 9 predicted proteins | sample 427041 | NCBI WGS metagenome assembly CEVN01 (sample SAMEA2623463, study PRJEB7988) | marine metagenome | biome: marine biome (ENVO:00000447); feature: surface water layer (ENVO:00002042); material: "saline water (ENVO:00002010), including plankton (ENVO:xxxxxxxx)" | depth 5 m
GGGAAGTCGGTGAGATCGTCGTCGATGTTGTCTGCGTCGATGGTGATAGTGTCGTAGAGGGTCCAGTCGGATGAGTTCCAGACTTCCTGTGCTTGAGCTGCCTGAGGAAGAAGCAGTATTAAAAACAAGAAAAAGCCCGCATATAGCGCAAATGTCGCGACCGGCTGAAGTCGGTTTTTGTTCATGGCTATAAAAGAGTAATACAGGGGCAATCCAGCTCTACGGAATGCTTATTCATATTATATAAGTAAAATATAATTTGTTTTTAAACTCTGGGGATAGTTGTGGCAGTTAGAAAAAGAGGGGCGAGATCGAAGATCTCGCCCCTCTTTTTTCCATTTTCTTACTGAACTAAAGTAATATTTTTCAACTACTTAGCACCTATCCATATAGAGTCTGGTTTTATATTCTATGAAGTGTTTCGCACCAATATATTATAGCTCTTCCATTCTGTTTCACAGCTATAGTGGCAGGACCGGATATACCAGATATGACTATATTTTACATAGCTATGTCGGTATTTTAAACCACATCTTCATCACCGCCTGTATCAGGTTCTGAATCCGGTTCTGGCTCTGGTTCTTCTGCAGGCTCAGTTTCTTCTACCGGAGGTTCAGATGGCTCTTCTTCGGGATCAGCACTTTCTGCGGACTCCCCTTCGTCGCTATCTGTCATATCACCACCACCGTCACTGACACTGTCATTTTCTTCGTCGTCTGAGCCAGCATTCTCATCGGTTGAAGTGGAAGTGTCACCTCCATCGTCTTCGACAGTATCTTCAGGATCATTTACTGGTTCAGTAGTTGAGCTAGTGGTAGTACTGCCTGTATCGCCGGCAGGAGGAGTATCCCCACCGCCTCCGCCTCCGCCATTGTCATTAGTCTCATCATCAGACTGATCTTCTGGCTCAGGTGGAGTTGTGCCAAGCGCTTCTTCAAGTTGTTGAACTCGCTCTCGCAGCTGATCTATTTCCAACTCTTGCGCATCGTTTCGATCGGTATTCCCAATAATGCGTTCCCACATCACGGTCAGAGTATCGATAATTGATTCAAGTAAACTCTTATCTTCTGAGGCGAAGAAGTTTGGTCGTTCTATTTCACTGTCCGTACTAGTACCCAACAACACTCCAAGTGCGGCCAACTGTCCCTCATCCACGAAGCGTTCTTGCAACTTAACAAACATCACGATTTGCCCCACCTGCACCTCTTCTCCGCCATCGATGGTCATCGTCTCTGATTCAATCTCACGCAACTCATCTAACGCTTCCTCAACACTTTCAGTTTCGATAATCTCATTTACTTCTTCAATTTGGTCTTCAGTTGAAGTTGCCTCTAGAGGCACACATGGTTCGTCACCCGCTGCATTCCCTCCTCCGTAATAACAACCATCATTAATACGTGGATCGGTATTGGTAAGGACTGGCGCAATCACTGGATCTACCATGTCGTCGCCAAACTGATTGATATACGTATCTGAATACATACGATCATCATCAAAGTCTTCAAGGGCAGTACCAATAACTACACCTGTCCCCTTAGCTTTCATAGCTACCCCTGGAATACTCGACAACATCAAAGCATCCCCGCGCTTAACCGGACCATTTTCGGTAGACAGTTTAATTGGCACACGTCCAGACAGAGCAATCGGGAAACCTCCCTCGTCTTCATTTAGAGATACGTCATCGAATCCTAGAGTCACACCCGGCTTGGTTGATACCACACCAATGATAGGAGTAGTACTGTCTTGATGAGCTCGATCAACAGACAGTCCGCCTTCCAAGACCACGATCTCTCCTGGCTCAAGGTCGGTACTTGAGAAGTACATTTCCGCGAGGTCGGAGTTGCCAGAGAAAGTAGCCACAGATGCGATGGTACCTGAAGTCGCCGCTACACAACTACCATCGTTGTCGACACAAATACCTCCGTAACCAATTTGAAGTCCAGCGAGGTTGTTGGTGGTACCGTCTCCGATGGTGGTGGTACCAAACGCTTCGACAGTAAATACAGAAGTACCGGCGTTTTGGAAATCAAGGTACTTACTTGAAGTGCTTGAGAAATCACCAGTAGTATTACCGAAATTCATTTCTAGACCAGTACCGGTAAAGTCGCTAGTGTCTTGGAAGAGAGACAACAGCGTAGCGGTGGTAATACTATCTGAAAATCCTCGAATAGCGTTACCTTGGGTAGTTCCTTCAGTCTGGAAGAATCCACCAGCCGGCTCGAAGCTACCGCCAGCGTCACCAGAGGTTACACCGCGTACACCGAAGGTACGAGCAAAGCCTGATAAGGCGGTATTTTCCCCTTCAGTGTTTGCCCCTTGGTTGGTTTGTACTTCAAGACCGCGCACCGTGTTGCCAAAAGCGGTATCATCAGCAATCCGTAAAATACTTCCTACGACTGTGGTGGTGGCGGTATTAGAAGCATTCATAAATAATCTATTTCCAAACTGAGCCGCTCCATCAACACTGTTGGCCGTAGTGAGATATTGATACACCCCAACAGTACCGGCTCCGTTGAAGTCGGTATTTTCAATTGTCAGTTTCGCTGAAGGTGACGTGGTACCAATCCCGATTGAAGTAGTCGGTACGCTACCAGAACCGTCAGAAATGCCGTGCAGGGTCAGCAGTTCATTGCCGTCTAGTGAAGCAGAATAGCTCAAGACTGTGCCGTCGGACGACGAAGCGGTCACGCTCATGTCTACCCACGAAACCACTCCTGCATCTTGCGCGAAGTTCATGTTACCGAGACGTAGGTTTTCGATGCTGGTTTCGTTGTTGGTGGCATTGTATGAGATCGCACCATTAGCCACATCGAAGCCACCCGTTACCAAAGTATTCGCGTAGGTACCTGAAGTATCGACCCTAAAGATCGGCGTAGCTGAAGTTGAAGTAGCAAGCGTATATGAGTATGCGCTGTTGTCTAAGATGGTTGAGGTAGCAGCATTACCATAGTCGAAGACAGAGCCGCCTTCAGTAGTGGAGGAGATACTGAAGAGACCGGTGACATTAAAGGCAGTGTAGTCGGAGTTTATGGTGGTGCTTGAGTTACCACGCACGGTGAGGGCGCCACCGATGAGGGCGTTTTGACCGACGTTCAAACTGGTGTCGATATTAGCGTTCTCTGCGCGGAGATCATCAGTTTCGATATTATTAGCGAGAATGGTGCCGATTTCGGCTGAAGGGGCGGTTATGCCACCGAGGTCGAATATTTCGAGGCCATCCGTACGATCAGCAACGTACAGGTAATTACCTCTCACAAACAAATCAGCAGCGCTCCCACCATCATCAAATCTACCCACTATACTCATATTTGCAGGATCTGAGATATCAATCACCTCTATACCGTCGGTCTCGTCTGCTAGAAAAGCATAATTACCAGATACTTCTACTGACCGAGCAATACCAGCACCGTCGTAAACTGACCCGACTATGTATGGATTTGTGGTACTGGCAATATTTATACTTATCAACCCATCTGAATAAGCGGCAGCAAACACGTGATTATTTGCAACATCAAGCCCTGGATAGTAGTTACCGCTTACTCCACCGACTTTTATCGGATTGGTTGGATCTGACACGTCAATAACGTCAAGTACTTCGCCAGCACCAAACTCTTGTGTCAAAAATACAAGATCACCAACAACCTTCAATTCACGCGCCAGATCAAAACCATCAATGCCAGTATAACTACCGACAAAGAGCGGGTTGACTGGATCTGACACATCATAGATCACCAAACCGTCATAGTTCGCAGCAATGTATGCATACCCGCCAGAGACTTCAGTGGCACCAAATTCGTAACCGGTACTACTACTTACTAAAACCGGATTAGCAGGTTCAGAAACATCATAAATCTCAAACTCACTTGGTGTGCTCAATGAGGTATACAAATAATCCCCTGCCACATACATATTATCTACAGAACCGCTGACAGTTCCAATCTTTACTGGACTAGTTGGGTCTGAGATATCAATAATCTCAAGGCCGTCTGTGTCATTATCAGCTACATATGCATAACTCCCGCTGATATAGAGAGATGACACATCATCACTTTCGTTGAACTGACCGACCTTAACCGGATTAATCTGAAGCAATTCAACCGCCCCATTAGGACCGATAGTGAGGGTGGTAGACCCAGTTGAGGTCGCTATTGCGAATACTGGTGTAGTTGAACCGCTATTACCTTGTATAGTGAACATTGCTCCAGTAGAAGTAGTACCGATACCAAAGCTATCTGTGAGAGATGTGAGGTAGGTGTTAGATCCATCGTCGGTAAACAGCGAGCTTCCTCCCCCTGAAATACCAAGACTTGAAGTAGCCACCCACTGCACTCCAGATGCAGTAGCTTGGAGTACCATTCCAGCGGTACCAGTAGAATAGTTTGAGTCGTAGAGGTCTCCGATGAGAGCCAAGTCCCCATCTACGGTAAGGGTACTGAAAGCAGTGGTAGTACCAAAGCCACTGTAGCCATCTAGCACGCTAAATGAAACATGGTCTGTAGCTAGAGTAGTACTACTATTTCCTCGCACAGTAAGAGCGCCACCGATGAGGGCGTTTTGGCCGACGTTGAGACCAGTCTCTACCGCTACCGCGTTGGCCACAAAGTCTTCAGTCTCGATACTGTCAGCCAAGATGGTGCCGATTTCTGCCGATGGAGCGGTGATGCCTCCGAGATCGAAAATCTGTAGATCATCACCACCTCCATCAGTGACAGTGTATAAGTAGTTACCGCTGATAAACATATCGGCCAGCGAAGCAGATAACACAGATCCTGACACCCTGAATGGACTGGACGGGTCACTTATATCAATTGCCGCCAAACCAATACCAGTACCATTGGATCCAACATAGGCATAGTTTCCAGACACCTTTAAGTCATAAGCGATAGAAGGTACAGCCGCTACAGAACCCACACTACTCGGACTAACTGGATCTGAGATATCGTAAATTAATAAGTTTCCTCCACCTGTCCCGATATAGGCATAATTATCCACCACCTCAAGTGAGTAAATATTGTCTCCCAATTCCACCCCAGCGACTTTCAAAATGTTAGACACATCGCTTATATCAAATATCTCAAAGTCGTCACCCGCCGCTGTAGACACTGCGTAAAGAAAACCACCTGACACTTCAAGATCAAATACTGACGCTCCGGCCGAAATACTGTCTTGAAGGACTAAGTTGGTCGGGTCTGAGATGTCATAAATATAAATATCATCACTGGTAGAAAAATCTCCAGCAAATAAATAGCCCCCCGACACCTCAACATCATATATAGCATCGGTTGAAACTTGTAGCGAGTGAATCTCTGTCGGATTTGATAAATCGCTAATATCTACTACATAGATATTATCTGAGCCTCCGCCAGCAGTTCCGACATAAGCATAGTCACCATCAATAGTTACAGAATTACCTGCTACCCCCAAAGTAACACTACCGATCAATGAAATACTGCCAACTTGCGCTACATCGTATATTTGCAAAGCGGTGCTTTGTAAAACAAACGCTGTCTTATCTTTCACGTACACATCATAAGCCGCTCCGATATCTGTCCCTCCCACCTTAATAGGTCCGACTGGGGTAAGTTCCACCCCACCATTAGGACCGATAGTGAAGGTAGTAGATCCCGTTGAGCTTGCTACCGCAAAGATAGGATCGGTGTCACCAGAGTCACCTTGTACGGTGAGTTTGGCGCCAGTAGAGGTGGTGCCAATACCGAAGTTGTCGGTGAGTGAAGTAAGGTAGGTATTTGCTCCATCATCAGTAAATAGCGATGACCCGCTACTTATACCAAGCGTAGAAGTAGCTACCCAAGCAAGGCCTGATCCGGTAGACTGCAAAACGTATCCACTCTCCCCAGATGAAGCATTGTTATCAAAGAGTGCACCGGTAATAGCCACATCACCAGCGATGGACAATTCAGCGTATGGTGAGGTGGTACCGATTCCTACATTTCCACCATTAGCTACCGTAAGAACGTTTCCACTGGCGTTATTGAGAGCGAAGATGTCGCCAGTGCCGAGTTGAGTAGTACTAGCTAATGCGACGCTGGAAGATCCACGCATCGAGAGAAGTGAGTATCCGACTTCGTCTGCAGTAGTGAAGGTACGTCGGTCATTTTGGTCGAAGCGGGTGTCGGTACCGTTGTCGGTAATGTATGAGGCTTCGGCCAGGTCAGGGTTAGAGAGGATGTTACCGGCGATGGTGGTGCGTTCATCTGCAGAACCATTCACAAATATAAGTGATGCTGTACCTGTAGCAGTAATAATATTGTCTATAACGTTGTTATCATTCCCGCTAATATAAATTGAGTAGCTGGCAACACCTCCACCTCCGTTATTATTGATGTTGTTTCCGTTAAGAGTGTTATTGGAACTAAAAAATAAATAAATCCCATTAGTACCATTGTCACCAATATTATTGTATGTGATTACATTACCAGAACCTAACTGAGAATAAATACCCACTGAATTGTTTTTAATTGTATTATCATCAATTGTATTATCATCAGCTAAGAACAAGTAGACTCCTTCACTTGTACTATTGCTTATAATATTATTTCGCAACACATTACTACTAACTCCAGAATCAAAATATATACCTCTACTATTACCCGAAGCTAGGTTACCAATTAGTGAATTGTTTGAATCTTCTACGCGATAACCATTAATGTTATTTGTTGCAGTATTTTCAAAAAAAGTATTATGGTTTCCAGACTCAACCAAAAATCCCATTTGATTAAAATTATCTGCAGTTACAAACTCAATAGTTGAAGATGAGGTGTTAATTAAAACCATACCATCATTACTACCCGCCGCATTATTAGCCTTGTTTCCCTGTAAATTAAGGTGAGCGACGTAGGTGTAGTTAGCTTGATTGGCTTCAATCATACCAGCTCCTGTCGGCACATCAGCATTGTCTACCAAGTATAAAATGGTAGACGACCCTTGCCCGATTAACCTTGAACTGGTCGCAAGATTGATTGAGGAAGATGCGATGTTGAAAGTACCTGAGAGTAGTCGCACTTCCCCGCCGGCGCCAGAGTTGTACGCATAGTCGATAGCCGCTTGGATGGTGTCTTCGTCTCGGTCACCGTCGGCGACGTAGTCGGCGTTTGCAGCTTCATTGGCTGGGGTATCTGAAGCGGCGACTGTGACTACTGTATCGCCTGAAGTGATACCTAGGCTAGAAGTCGCCACCCAGTCAAAACCTCCAGTAGCAGTGGTCGAGGCTTGAAGCACGTATCCATTAGTCCAATTAGAGATACTGAAAGAGGAAGATGCTACGACACCACTATCAAGAGAACAGGTGGTTCCATTGCAAGTGAAGTCTCCAAAATCAGAGGCTGATAACATAGCAGCTGTCACATCATTAACATTGAGGGTAGCGGAAGACCATTCAATACCATCTCCTGCTGTAATCACGGAACTTGGGGTGTTATAAAAATCATTCCAATTGGTTGTAGAGGCAGTCAGCGGGATATTGTATCCAGCTGAAAGAACGATCGTGTCGTCAGATAATTCAATTCCAGTAGCTGAGACGGACAGATTGGTATCGGCACTAATGTCTAGATTTGAGATAGATGTGGTATCTAGATTTAGAGTTGAAGTAGCGACATTAGTCCAAGCTGAACCACTCCATGACAAGAGATCACCAGTGACTTCGGTCATGTCAGCCACGTCGGTGAGTCCTTCCAAGTTTGAAACCCCAGCAAAACCGAGACTTGATGTGGCTACCCACTCGACGCCAGTGTTAGTGGTCTGGAGAATATAACCAGCTGTACCAGTTGAATAATTTTCATCATAGATATTACCAGTCAGTGCCAAATCTCCAGCCACAGTAACTTGCGCAAATGGGGTCGTAGTACCGAAACCGCTGTAGCCGTCGGCACCAACAACGAAGAAGACATCTCCAGATGAACTGGCTACCGACAGGATATCGTTAGTTGATCCAGCATCACCCTGCACAAATAGACGAGCTTGACCGGAGGTGGTGCCGACCAACACATTATCTTCTGGGTTTAGCAATATATTTCCACCCAAATTACCTTGCTGGGCTTGGAAGATGATATTTTCAGTTGAAGCGCTGTCATAAATGGTAAAGAAGTTCGGGGCATCAAAACCAAGATCTACCCTTAAGCCTTCAGTGCCCGTCAGACTGTAAGCCAATTTGGAATTGACGTTAGTATGATCACCGTCTTCATAAAAATATAGGCCGTCCATAACCACATTACCAAGCACATCAAGAGATTCTCGTGGGGTTGTGGTGCCGATACCTACACTTTCACTCGCAGTTTCAACAAACAGAGCTGGGGTAGAGCCGGTACCCACTCGCATATCCCCCCACACATCAAGAAGACTAGCGGCTGAGGTAGTACCTATTCCCAGATTGTCAGATGAAGTGAGATATGTAGTGGCTCCGCCGTCGGTAAAGAGTGAAGATACAATCCCTAGGGATGAAGTAGCCGCCCAAGTTGGAACCCCGCCAGCGAGCTGAAGAATTTCTCCGTTAGTGCCGGCATTGAGAGCTGAGATGGTATTGGCCCCGCTACCATAGAGCAAATCTCCGGTTGTGACTGAAGTAATACCTGTACCTCCACGTGTCACACCAAGCGTACCGGTGGTATCCGAAAGTGCAATATTTAGTGATGTAGTGGAAACAGTCAAACTGCCCGAATTATTTGTCAGACCAGTGCCTAGTAATGAAGTAAAGAGATCACTTCCCAAGACAAAGTTAGTGGTAGTAGCAGTTTCGGTAGTGAGGTTAGCGATAGTGCTTGAAGCTGATGAAATGAAACCTCCAGTGAAGGTAAGGAGACCTGAGGCAGTATCGGCCTGATCGCTACGCAGGAACGAAGTTGATGCAACTCCGCCCAGCTTAAATGACTCAAACGCCGCCGGTACGGTACCCAGGGGCTTACGAGGGCTCATTTCCCCATCCCAGGCTGTGGTGGTCGTACCTCCAATCTCGACTCCGAGATAAAGAGTTTGATTAAAGTCAACAGAAGTGAGGGCGGAAGTCGAACCCAACATCACACTGAAGAGTCCGTCGATGACCTGAACTTGGTTAGCACCGGTAAGTTCCTCGGTCCAAATAGCACTAGTGGTAGCTTGACTGGTATTTTGCAATAGCCAAAACCGCATGTCGTAGGTGTCGTCTGGGACAGCTAGGCCGTTGGTGTCGGTGAGCTTACCTTGGTAGTTGATAGTGGCTGTTGGTTGAGCTACTACAGATTCGCCAAAAGCCACAAAACTTATGGCGAGCATAAGTGAGAAAGTTATAAATGATGTGATTCGACCAAATCTCATACGCTATATCTCAACTTGATTAATTGGCACTTCCACAAACGGCAACACATTACCGACCGGACGACCGCTACTATCTACGCGCACCACCATCTCGACCCCGCTCTCTGACACCAACACTTCGACTTCATCAGAAAACAAAGCGCCGGTCGTAGCTGTCAGACTTCCTTGAGGCAGCAGTAGAATACCGTTGGCAGGGTCAGTGGAAATTGGTTCGATGTCTCGCACTGACTTAACAGGAATCATTGGAGCTTCCTCTGAAGAAGCGGCTAGCGGAAATGAGTCAGTAGCATCTTCTAGACTCAGTGAATAATTCTTTGGTGACACTGAGCCTGCTACTGTCGCTATAGACGTGCTGGTTTTACTCAAAATTAGGTTGGTGAACATACCGCCCACCAAACCAAAACCGAGTACAAGCACTGTTGCCACCACCGCTCGCGCGTGAAAAGTTTTTTCTTTCTTGGCGAGTCGCGATCGTCTCGCCTCAACCTGACTGCGCACTTCTTGCTCGCGCTTTCGCGCAGTACTCAGCTGCTGCTTTCTTAGCTCTTGCTCTTTGGCAGAAATTTGCTCGTAGTTTTTTAGAGAATCAATATCGACGTACCACTGACGACCGACGTGAGTAGCGACAATTTTTCGCTCTCGGGCGAGGCGGGTTATGTAGTCGCGAGAGTAAGACACAAACTTAGTTGCATCCTTAATGGGATGCAACTTTTTTCCATTTATTTCTAGCGCGCTTACTGTTGTACTCATATTCGCTTTAACTATAATTATATAGCCAAAACGAATGTAGCCTGACACTAGGTGTGTATAAAATTAACTACCTAGTGCTAATTATTTCTAAGAGATTCGCAGCTTGAAATTCGATACTTGAGAAATAACCGGAATCAGCAATTTTGACAGTGGAATGAGCTGAAAAAATAGCCGTCACACAAACGAGGGCCAGCAAAGAAGCTATGAGCGGTGAAGCTAACTTCAGTGACGAAATATGCACGACTTCAACTGGCTGATACGCACTCTCTGGAGTAAAGTTGACCTCACCCGTTTTAACGCCAGAAACCTTACCTTTTAGCGGCTTGTCTGCTGTATCAGGAGCGAGTGACTGCTTTGTCTTCTCAGTAGATGACATCGTTTTATCAGGATTATTATCACTTTTTTTGACCCTAACTTTGACTACCTTTTTTTCTCGTTTATCCGAGATATCTTTATTTTCAGGCATATTATCTGACCCTGTCTCAGCCGGTCGGTCAGCGGCTTCGACTATCTTGAGAGTTCCTGACAGAGATACTTCTGGAAGTTCCTCGGCCTTAAAAGACGTTGCTTTCTTGCCTCCTTTGACTCTAATCTCAGTAGCCTCAGCATGCTCTACTCTTATTGACTTAGCCGGCTTACCGGATTCCGCACTCACTTCAGGATACAATGATCCTTCATCTGGTTGGTACGAAACTTTTAAATTGACCACCTTAGCATCTGAACTATTGCTAGTCTGACTCACTAATTTAGCAGTCTTGCTCTTAATAACGGGCTCTACTGCTAGCTTTGCTGGCTTTTGGTGGAACTGCTCCCTAAGTGACTCAATCTCTGCTTTAGGAACCTTTTTATGTTTGGTCTTTTTATGATCAGTGATGGAACTAGGGTTAACAAACCAAGTACGCCCAACTAAACGAGCATCGATTTTTTTGGCTCGACAAAGCTGGCCGATATAGTCTGATGTATACCGAAACTCCTTAGCTACCACCGAAGCTTTTTTATACTCTATCCCATCTAGAATTACCGTGTCCATAAGTTATATATATTCTATCAGATTAAAAATAATACACCTCACTTGGAGGTGTATTATTTTTATGCTTAGCCGAGATAAGCTTATTTTAATACATCAATCAGCATCGTCTGGAGTGCACTAGGGTCAGCTGAACCCCTTGATTTCTTCATGCCCTGGCCCACCAAAAACTTGAGTGAGGCTTCCTTTCCAGCCTTGTATTCTTCAACAACAGATTCATTCTCGGCAACGACTTCATCAATCATAGTCTTCAAGGCAGCGGCATCTGTTATTTGTAGCAAGTTTTCCCTCTCAGCGATTTCTAATGGGCCAACATCACTGCCAAATAACTTTGGTAGCAGATCCTTACCCACCCTAGAACCAATCTTCTTTGCCTCAAGCAAGTCAACCAGCTCTACAAAGTGCTCAAAACTAAGATCATCAACTTTGTATCCTTCGTTAACTAAAGCGGGAATGTCAGAAGTAGCGTAGTTAACAATGAGCTTTGCCTTTTGCTCAGAGTTTCCTACCGCTGTTAGGGATTCGGTTACCAATTTATCTACACTTGAATCTTGAAGCACGACTTCAATCAAAGAACTCGTTACTCCGAGATTTTTCATAAATTTCCTTTTTTCATTCGGTAATTTTGGCATTATCTCGGATAGACTAGTGTCTGAAAACTGTTCGTGAGCAGACACATCAATCTTTGATATATCTGGATCTGGGAAATATCTATAGTCTTTAGCGGTCTCTTTTGAGCGTTGTGAGAAGGTTTTTAGCTTAACTTCGTCCCAACCTCTGGTTTCTTGCTTGATTTCTTCGCCTTTTTCGAGCGTTTCAATATGCCGCTTAATTTCGTATTCAATGGCGGCCTCGACTGACTTGAAGGAATTAAGGTTTTTTACCTCTACTTTGGTACCCAATTCATCTGTATCACTGACCGAGATATTGGCCTCTACTCTCATTTCACCCTTCTCCATGTTTGCTTCAGAGATGCCGAGAGTTCGAAGCAGTAGTTGTAGTTCGCGTGCAAAATCTCCGGCTGTAGCAGAATCGTGTATTACTGGTTCGGTAACCAGCTCCATCAACGGTACCCCGGCTCGGTTGAAATCAACCACACTTCCCTCACCTTTGTCGTGCTGACTACGAGCAGTATCCTCTTCGAGGTGTACTCGAGTGAGCTCAACTCCGTTTAGTGAACCCTTTGTCAAAAACGGAAAGGCATATTGGCTGATCTGATACGCCTTCGGTATGTCAGGATAGAAGTAATTCTTCCGATCAAACTCCGAGTAGGTGGCCTTAGTGGCGCCGACAGCTTGCCCAAACAACAACACCATCTTTATCGCCTCTTCATTTGGTACCGGTAGGGTTCCTGGGTGTGCCATGCAAACCGGACAGACGAAAGAATTGGGTTCACTGTTGTGTGGCTCATTTTTGCAACCACAAAACATTTTGCTTTTAGTATTTAGCTCCGCATGAACCTCTAGACCAATAGTCGGTTTGTATGACATATATAAGTAAAAATTAGAAATAAGGGTGAACCTATTGTACTTTTAGTACCCTCTCCTGACAAGCTATGCCTGATTTAAGTGCGATGAAATTTCCGCACTAAGTTTTTTAATAGAGTCCGGGTCATTTTCTGATATTACAAGCACACGTTTTTCAGTTTTTTCAAGGTCTGTAACAGCTGAATCAATATCTTCTTGTTTTGCAAGGTCTTTCTTGGTAAGAATAATCCACTCTTCTTTCTCTGATAGAGTTTTATCGAATTCAGAAAGCTCTTCTCGAATTGTATAATATGTTTCCGCTGGATTTTCTGACTCTAGCGATACAAGGTGCAGGAGCATTTTAGTTCTCGAAACGTGCTTTAGAAACTTATGGCCAAGCCCCTTCCCTTTTGCAGCTCCTGAAATAAGGCCTGGGATGTCAGCAATGACATAGCCATAAAAGTCGCCCAAGTGCGGTTCTAAAGTAGTGAAGGGGTAAGCACCGATTCGCGACTTGGCATTTGTAATATTGTTTAGCAAAGTGGACTTACCAGCATTTGGTAGTCCAATTAAGCCGATGTCTACCATCAGTGACACCTCGATTAGAAACTCGCCCTCTTCTCCGACCTTGCCGTCAGTGGATTGTTCTGGCGCGCGATTGACTGAAGACTTGAAATGCTCGTTACCAAGCCCACCACCGCCTCCTTTTAGTATTCTTTCGGTCTCGCCCACTTCCATTACTTCAAAAGAGCGCTCACGTGCCGTGTCAGTAATACGAGACCCGACCGGTATATCGATGTATATATCGTTTCCATTGCGACCATGCTGGCTCTGATCTTGTCCAGCTTGGCCGTTCTCAGCTTCGAAAGTATTGTTACCCGTATACTTGGATAAGCGATTGAGGTCTTTCACAGCCCTGACGTAAACATCACCGCCGTTTCCTCCATTTCCTCCAGCTGGGCCAGCTAGGGGTCGAAATTTTTCATGCCGCCAACGAACAACGCCGTTTCCACCGTCGCCTGCTTTTGCGTAGATTGTGAGTTCGTCTACAAACATAGTTAGTGTCAGAACACTACCTTAAACAAGGCTATTTGGCAATTATTAACCCTCTCTGTACTCGATTTTTTGCTTGGTAGATTCTTGGTTTATCCAACGGTTCCCAATCGTGCTTACTACACTCATGAGCAAAGACCCTAGTATTGCGTACCAAAAATTATTTACTGAGAACCCTTCAATAAACGAAGCGGCAAACAAAAATAGTGCGCCGTTGATAACAAATGAAAACAGTCCAAGAGTGACGATAGTAATTGGCAAAGTCAGAATCAGTAGTATTGGTTTAATAACAATATTTAGAATCCCCAAAATGATCGACGCAATAATTGCCGCGTAGAAATTATCTACCGTTATACCGTCTATCAGCTCTGCAATCAGCAGCAAACCAAGGGCATTAAAAAGTAATCTTAAAATCATAGTCATGAGTTAATTGTAAACGGTATCAAACGGAATGACAATTAAAAACCGCCAGACCGGCGGTTTTTTAATTGCTTATTTTTCTACGACTGTCCAACCCTCTTTGCTAAGCTCGTCTAATTTTTTAAACTTTACGTCCTTAGTTTCTGTACCATTTGTGATGGTAACAATATCGTTTCGGCCGTAGGTTTTTTGTTTCACCACTGGTTTTTGAACAGCTGGCTTCTTAGCTTCATTTTCTCCAGCCATTTTTTGAGCAGCCTCCGCTTCCTTTTTCCGCTCCTCTTCTTCCTTAGCAACCACTTGTGGCTGCACCCGAGGCAAGACATCATTGATACGATCATAGAGAGCCAGCTCCATTTCTTTAAAGAGCCTATTACCCTCCTTACGGTACTCAATCAATGGGTCTCTTTGCCCGTAAGCTCTTAGAGTTACACTAGATCTGGTGTAACTCATAACCTCTAAGTGCTCGACCCATAGCATGTCCATCATTTGTAGAGTCAGTCTCCTAAATAGATCCATGAATTGATCATCGCCAAACTCTTTCTTCTTGGCATCGATTACAGCCTGTGATTCAGGATGAGCAGCAAACAATTCATTTAATACATTCTGAATCTCTGTTTCTTCTCCCATTAAGAGAGCCCGGCGTCGAGCGTAGATAGATTGTCGTTGCGTATTTAGCACATCATCGTAAGCCAATACCTGCTTTCGTGAATCGAAGTGGAATCCTTCAATTTTTGTTTGCGCACTTTCTAAGGTCTTAGAGATCATGCTCATTTGGATCGGTTCATTTTCTGGAATTTTAAAAGTACCCATCAAATTCTTTACCCTTTCACCGCCAAACACCCGCATGAGAGAGTCATCCATTGAGACAAAGAACTGAGTCTCACCCTTGTCTCCCTGTCGTCCAGAACGACCCCGTAACTGGTTGTCGATACGACGAGCTTCGTGACGTTCGGTACCAAGCACAAACAAACCACCGAGCGACTTGATTTCTTCAGCCTCTTCCTTTGATGCGTCTGGACCGCCCAACTTGATATCAACCCCTCGTCCAGCCATGTTGGTCGCCAAGGTAACAGCTCCTTTCACACCAGCCGCAGCAATGATTTCTCCTTCGCTTTCGTGGTTTTTTGCATTAAGCATCTGATGCTTAATGCCTGCCTGACCAAGAGCGGCTGATAAGCGCTCGTTTGAATCTATTGAAGCTGTACCGATCAGGATTGGCTGGCCGGTCTGATGCACCTCTTTTACTTTTTCAATAATAGCTTTAAACTTGCCCGACTCGTTTTGGTAAATCAAATCGTTTTTATCAATTCTTTGCACGTCTCGATTGGTCGGCACCGGGATAACTTCTAGATTATAAACAGTGAAAAACTCTTCTTGTGAGGTTAACGCTGTACCGGTCATACCAGACAATTTGTCATACATTCGGAAATAATTTTGGTACGTGATAGAAGCAAATGTTTTTGATTCTTTTTGGATAGTCACCCCCTCTTTAGCTTCTACCGCCTGATGGAGACCTTCTGACCAGCGACGACCTGGTTGCAAACGCCCAGTAAACTCATCGACAATCACCACCTCTCCGTCTCGCACCACATATTCCTTGTCTTTTTTAAATAACGCTTTAGCTCTGACTGCGGTTTCTAAATGGTGCACATACTTTATACCTTTGTCGGTATAGATGTTGTCTATGCCAAGCATCTTTTCGGCAATCTCAATCCCGGCATCATTAAGAGTGGCGCTTTTTAATTTCTCATCGACGGTAAAGTGCTCTTCGAGTTGTAGCTTGTTAGCAATCTCAGCAAACTTTGGATATAGATTTTCGTTATCAGCAGCGGGGGCAGAGATAATCAGCGGAGTTCTTGCTTCATCAATCAGAATAGAGTCAATCTCATCGACAATAGCGTAAGCGTGATGATGCTGCCGCAATCGGTCTGCTTCGTACTCAATATTATCCCTCAAATAATCGAAACCGAATTCGCTGTTGGTACCATAAGTAATATCTGCCGCATAAGCTTCTTGTCTAGAGCACGGTCGCAAGAAATCTCTCACCACCTTGAATGAGCCATGCTCATCTCTTTCTTCATCTTTTTCTTGGTGATTTGGATCATACAGATAGGATGAATCGTGATTGACTACACCGACAGTCAAACCAAGCTTGTCATACACCTGACCCATCCACACAGCATCTCGTCCTGCCAAGTAATCATTGACAGTAACCACATGTACACCCTTCCCGGTGAGAGCGTTTAAAGAAGCAGGCAAGGTGGCGACCAAAGTCTTTCCTTCACCAGTACGCATTTCGGTAATTTTTCCTTTATGTAAGATAGCCCCACCAATCAGCTGTACGTCGTAGTGACGCATATTTAGAGTGCGCTTGGCAGCTTCGCGCACTAAGGCAAACATTTCAACTAAAACTTCATCTAGAGCAGCCCCGGCCTGGACTTTCTTGCGGCACTCTAATACTCGATCCTTAATATCGTCATCCTTCAGAGCCTGAATTTCACTCTCTAACGCGTTTATTTCAGAAACAAGTGGTTTTATAGCTTTCAGCTCTTTTTCGTAAGTTGGACCGAAGAATTTATCTAAAAATGACATAGTCCGCGTAGTATATAGGTAATTTTGACTAAATACAAAGCAAAATCGCCCCGAAGGACGATTATGCAATAAACTTCACGCGGAGATGTCTAACTCTCTCCGCACTAACTACTTTTTTCGCTTTCGAGTAGTTTTCTTAGCGGACTTTTTGGCTGGCTTCCGCTTTGCGGTCTTCTTTACCACTTTTTTCTTTGCTGCCTTCTTGGCAACTTTTTTCTTAGTGGTCTTCTTTACCGCCTTTTTCTTAGTCGCTTTTTTTGCAGTCTTCTTTACAGCTTTCTTGGCCGTCTTCTTCTTTACTGCCTTCTTAGCAACTTTCTTTACCGCTTTCCGCTTAGTAGCTTTTTTAGCAACTTTTTTCTTAGTCGCTTTTTTCTTTGCTGCTGGCATAAGGTGATGAGATATTTTTATTTATTAAAACTCGACCGCAACACTTCTCATTTTCAAAGAACAAACCGGGAGAAGATTTTTGCTTAACTTTATTATTACTCTTTATGCAAAGATAAACAACAGGTGCAGGTAAAAAAATTTGGGGATTATGCAGTGGGGCGAAAAATTAAAATTTTTCGCCCCACTGCTTCTCAAACACAACTCACCTCTCTCTCTATTGTCAGGCCAGTTTTCTGCTTCACTTCCATTTCGACATATTTTGCAAAGTCATCAATCGCTTGCGCATTGGCGGCAGACACATTCACCAAGACCAAAGCCTGCTTTTCATAAAGACATACTCCGTTGTCGCAGTAGCCTTTTAAATTGCAGATCTTATCAAGAATCATTCCGAGCGGCAGCTTTACCAGCTCTTCATCTAATTCATAGCCAACAACTTCGGGATAATTATTCTGCAAAGCGATAAATTTTTCCTTCGACACAATCGGGTTCTTGAAAAAAGATCCCGCTGTCCCTATCACTTTCCAATCTGGAAACTTACCAGCTCGCACTCCAATCACCTCACTCCTGACAGCTTCTGGAGTCAGACCATTTACACTCTTTAAGTCTGTTAGAGA
>CEVN01160030.1_pt1 | contig 17616 bp, 21 predicted proteins | sample 427041 | NCBI WGS metagenome assembly CEVN01 (sample SAMEA2623463, study PRJEB7988) | marine metagenome | biome: marine biome (ENVO:00000447); feature: surface water layer (ENVO:00002042); material: "saline water (ENVO:00002010), including plankton (ENVO:xxxxxxxx)" | depth 5 m
ATAGGATATGGTAGTAAAAATACATCTTTAGATTTAATTATTAAGGCATCTAAAACAGCAAATATCTATAATTATATTCAATCATTAAAAAATAAATTTAATACTATTATTGGTGAAAGAGGAACATTGTTATCTGGTGGACAAAAACAGCGTTTATCTATAGCGAGAGCAGTATTAAAAAATTCTCCGATATTAATTTTGGATGAAGCAACCTCTTCTTTAGACTCAGAGTCTGAAGTTAAAGTTCAAAAAGCAATAGATAATTTAGTAAAAGATAGAACTGTTGTCATGATTGCTCACAGGCTATCTACAATTAAAAATGCAGATGAAATTTTTGTTTTTGATAATGGAGAGATTAAAGAGCGGGGTAATCATATAGATTTATATAAGCAAAATGGAATTTATGCTAATCTATATAAAATGCAATTTGATAAAAAAGATGAATAGTGTAATAATTTTAGCTGCAGGTCAAAGTGCGAGATTTGGTCATAAAATTCCCAAGCAATTTTCCATTTTACATAATAAAAAATCCGTTTTAGATTTTTCTGTAGACATATTTATTAATCATTGTAAAGTAAATGAGATTATTATAGTTGTACCTAAATTATGGAAAGAAAAAATTCAAAAAAAATATCCAGACTGTAAAGTAATATATGGAGGTGAAAACAGGTCTGAATCGTCCTATTTGGGTTTAAGAAATTGTTCTAAAAAATGTAAATTTGTTTTAATACATGATGCAGCAAGGCCACTTATTTCAAATCAGTTAATAGATAAATGTTTATTTGCTTTATTAGATAATGATGGTGTTATACCATGTTTAAATATTAATGATGCTTTAATTTCTATAGATAAAAAAGAAATTAATTATTTAGATAGAAAAAATATCAAATTAGTTCAAACTCCTCAAGCATTTAGATATGATAAGATTCTATCTGCATATAACAATCAAACAAATGCTTTAGATGATTTTTCAGTTTTAATAAATAATAAAAAAAAAATAAAAACACTTATTATTAATGGATGTGAAAAAAATTTTAAGATTACAACAGAAAATGATATGATTATTGCAAAAAAAATAATTGATGAATTATAATATATATTTATATACTCCTTGGTGTGAACAAGGTTTAAGTTATGATGCAAAAGCTATAGAACAAATAGCAATTCAGAATAATATTCAACCCATAATTTCATTTGAAAAAAAACGGAAGATTATTTGGCCTTGTAAATTTGAAAAAACAAAAAATATTAAAAATTTAATTAAAAAAAATGATATATTTTTTTGTTTTGAACGCATTCCATTAAACTATATAAAACAAATTTTTGATCGAACAGAGAATATTTATTTAATGATTAATTATGAATATTATAGTCGAGATTTACTTCCTTATTATAAATTATTCAAGAAAGTTTTTTGTAAATCTAAATATGCTTATGAACAATGTAAAAATGATGGATTAGATAATGTAATATATATGCCATGGATTTTATGGAACTTCCCTATTGCTAGTGTTAAAAAATTAAATGAAAAAGTTAAAATTATTTTTAATGGTGGAACTGGTGGATATAAAGATAGAAGAAATTTGGAATCGGTTATTAACTTGTTTAAGGACTATAAAAATAATGATGTTGAGCTAACTATAAAGTTAACTGATAATTTGAGAAGATGGACTAAAAAAATTCTTAATGAAAATTATTCTTTTATAAAAAAGGATGACAGAATCACATTAATACAACAAATGATGAATAGAAATGAATATATTGATTTTTTAAAACATTTTGATGTTAATTTATGTCCTTCAAAATTTGAAGGCTTTGGTCTAACATTACTTGAAGGCCTACATTCACGATTAGCTTCTATAACTATTAATCAATCTCCTATGAATGAAATTATTATACATAATCAAAATGGAATCTGCGTTAAAAGTGAAGTAATTGATCAGATAAGACATCAAAATATTTATAATATTAATAGAGAAGAATTTTTTAATCAATTTAAAAAACTCATAAGCAATCCTGAAAGAATTATGAATATGAAAGAGAAAACAGTTTCTAAAATTAAAAAAAATTATATTTTTTTTAATAGATTTTTTATGAATGAATTCAATATTATTAATAGATAAATGAAAAAAAAATTAAACTTAATTTATTTATTTCCAGCACCTAATAAAATTTACCCAATAAGAGATGAGCAGTTTATTATTGAAGAACTTGTTAATGCTGATCAAAATGTTATAATAATCAATAATAATTATTTTATAAAGATGCTTTATTATGTTATAATATATAGAATTGATGCGATAATTTTTAGTTCTTTGAATATTGGTAAAAAAATTAATTTTCTATTATCGAGGATAAATTTACCTATTTTTTGGTGGTATTTTGATAGCGCTAATGCCAGTGTAAAAAGACTTAAAAGAGTTAATAAAATTGCTCCTAATGTGAAAATCTTTTTTAATCGAGATAAAATTAATTTTAATAATTATATTCAAAATGGAATTAATTCAGTTTGGCTTGATCAGGGTGTTCCTAGTATCATTAATCAAAAAATTGATTCTGCAAGCTATAATTACGATGTGGGTTTTTTTGGATCATTATCCAGTGTACATAAAAGTCGAACAAAACTGTTAAAAAAAATTGATGAAAATTTTAATTTGGTGGTTTATACAAAAGATAAAAAACAGTTTAGAAAATTAGGTTTTAAAAATGTAAAGAATTATATTTTTAAAGATCAAATTCCTAATGCTGTTTCTAAAATAAAGATTGTTTTAATTTTAAATTCTTCATGTGCCTCACCATATTATTGGAGTGATAGAATACATATTATGATTGGTAGTGGAGCTTTCTGTTTAACAGAGTACACTAAGGGTATTGATGAAACTTATATTAATCAAAAGCATCATGTTATTTTTAAAAATAAAGATAATATTATAAGTAAAATTAATTATTGGCTAAAAAAAGATAATGAGAGACTAGATATTATTAATGATGGTTTTACTTATGCACACAAATTCCATTCCTATAGAAATAGAGTAAATGAATTTTTAGAACATTTATAATAGATCTATTGGATTATTTTTTAGATTAATTATTAATATTTTTGTAGATTTTTTTTTTGCTAAGGCTAAAGATAATAATCTGCGTGACCCATCTAGCATAAATAATTTATTATTTTCAGTTTTTGCACCTAAAAAATTTAAGCACGCTCCAGTTATATATAATGGAGGACCTAGGTCTGCACCATTTTCGATTAATTTTTTATATTTAGTAATATTTTTTATTCTTTTTTTACTGTATTTTTGTTTTAAAAATAATTCAAATTCATCATATTTTTTTGTAGATATCGATGCATTAACGCAAGTAATATTTATTTTATCCCAAAAATTTTTTTCCCAAGAGAATTTTGTAATTAGTTTATATTTAAAAATTTTTTTAATTAATCTAATAATAAAAAATTTTCCTTTAAAAAAATTACTTATTTTATAATTTTTAATAAATGTGGCTAGCTCTAATTTATTAGACTGTTGATCTAATATATTTATTAAAATTAATGATTCAGTTTCTCCTAATAGTGAAAAGTTTAGCTTATTCATCAATCAAATTTTCAATCCATAATTTTTTATTTCTTGATAAATTATGACGCATATTTCTATAATTTTTACATCCATATAAATTATTAAATTCTTTTTTTAATTTAAAATCACCTAAAAATTTCGTGTATTTTCCCCACCTTTTTGAAAAACTATCAAAGGTAGAAATTTGATTTGTATAGCAAGATTTAAATTTATTATTGCAGTAATATTGATATAGTTTAATCCATAAGTCCGAATCTATTCCACATGAATATTTTTCTGTCCATTCTCCTAATCCTTTAATATTATAAAATATATTTTTTTTGAGTGCGATGGTTGTCCCTTGTACACGCTTACTATTGTATGATCTTTTTTTATTATTATTATCTTTAATTTGACCAACAATAAAATCATATTGTTTAAATAAATTTAAAAGATTTAAAATGGAGTTATCAGATATAAAATAATTATCATCATCTAAAAATAATAAATTATTGCTACTTGATAATTTTACAGAAGCATTTATTACTCTTGCTTTAGACATACATTGTTTATTTTTAGGTAGATACACCCATTTATTTATTATGTTGGTGTTTAATTTTAAAGTAGTAATTAAGTCATTAATCTTATTACTTTCTATGTAATATATCTTTCTATCTGTTTTATTATTTTGAATAATTTCATCATACTTAGATTGAATGTGTTTTGTATAACTAGAGCCATCATCAGCAATTATAACTTCTATATTAAAATTTTCTTTTTGTTGATCTATCAAATTCAATGTTTTAACTAAAGGATTAGAGTGCTTTAATTTAGCGGGTAAGTAATGAGCAATTATTATTGATAAGTCATAATTATCCATTTTTATCTTTATTTATTTTAAATACAGGAATTTTTTTCATTTTGTGTAAATTATTTTTTCTATGTTTTTTATAAATATTAATTATTTTTTCTTCATTTTTATTTTTTGGTTTTTGATCAATATTTATCATTGCCCATTCTAATTCATTGTAACTCATTCCAAGTTGTTGTTCATCAGTTCTTTTATCATCCCATAGTCCATCTGTTGGTTGTGCAGTTAAAATTGAATCTATAATGTTCAATTTTTTGCCTAATTTATAAACATCAGATTTCATTAAATCTGCAATTGGACTTATATCAACTCCTCCATCTCCATATTTTGTAAAAAAACCAACTCCAAAATCTTCAACTTTATTTCCTGTTCCTACAACTATTCCTTTAGAACTACCTGCTATCATATATAAAACACTCATTCTTATTCTTGCTCTTGTATTTGCAAGAGCAAGATCATTATGAAAATTTTCAGGAACTATTTCTTTCATTGTACTATAAGTATTACTTAATTCTATATTAATTGTTTCAACATTATTAAATTGATTTTCTAGCCAGGCACAATGTTCAATTCCTCTATTAGTTTCATCTGGATTTTGATTTATTGGCATAATTACTAAATAAGTTTTAAATCCAGTCATTGCGCATAGTGTAGAAGTAACTGCAGAATCTATTCCCCCAGAAATCCCAATTACACAGGATTTTAAATTATTATCTATTAAATAATTTTTTAGCCAGATTGATATTTTATTTTGTAGGTTCATTTTAATTTTGCTTCTAATAAATTTATTAATTTTTTTTAATCATAAATAATAATAAATTTCATAATATTCTAATTAAACTGTTATAAATGGATATTAATAATAGTCATACTATTGCAATTTTAGCTTTTAATAATCATCAATTAACAATTGATAATATTGAAATTTTACTTAATGATGGTTATAAAAATATTTTTTTATTTGATAATGGTTCGGAGCCTTCATTTCAATCAATTGCAGATAAATATTCTTTAAAATATTATCGTGAAAAAGAAAATATTTATGTAAATCCCGCATGGAATAAAATTTTCAATATGGTTAGCACTAAATATCTTACTTTATTAAATAATGATTGTTATGTTTTATCTAAAGATTATTTTTATGATATAGTATTACATATGGATAATGATAATATTATTTTATCATCATGCAAAACATTAAATAAGAAAAAAATTACACTACAAAAGATAAAGTTATATAAAAAAATATATAATTTTTTTTACAAAGCAAATTTAAAGTATGCTAACAATGGACGAAGACAGGGCTGGTTAATGACGTTAAATCTAGATGAATATAAAAAGCTTAATTATTTAATACCCGAGTACATAAAAATTTGGTATGGTGATGATTGGATTTGGTCTCAAATTATAAAAAATAAAAGAAAGTATGCAATTTATAAAAATCGGTATGCTTTACATTTAAGAAATAAAACTTTATTTAAAAAAGAGATTCAATCTATACTTAATAAGGATAAGGAAATGATGAAGAAAAAAGGTATAGAATGGGTTGAAAAATCGATTTACGTAAAAAGTAGATTATTTAATCGATATATATAGAAAAATATTTTAGATGAAACAGCAAAAAAATATAACTATTGGTGTTTTAAATCATAATGAAAATATATTTAATGATTTTTTTGATAAATCAATTAAAAAATTGAAAAATCATTATGAAATAATTATTAAATATAATTTAAAACCTGCAAAAGCATTCAATCAAATTATCGATGAATCAAAAAATGATTATATTTTATTTGTACATGCAGATGTTTTATTTGATGATGCATTTATGAATTCAATAGAAGAAAATATCAAAAAATTTCCTGATTTTGGAGCAATGGGAGTAGTAGGTGTTATTAAACCATTTTTAAGAAAAAAGAAATATATTAAATCTAATTTACTAAATAATCCATATGTAACAACACTTGATTCTTGCTGTATTTTAATTAATAAAAAACATAATTTAAAGTTTGATTATTTAAGATTTGATGAGTTTCATCATTTTATTGAAGATTATTGTATGCAAGTTAAATACAAACTTAAATTAAAAATTTATTTGATATCAACAAACTTTTATTGTGATACTTTAAATAAAAAATCAGAAGTATTTGAAAATTATTTTTATCATGGCAGTAGTACAATAAAGGAGCGAGGGTCAAGATGGGGAAAGTGGCTTTATTATAAAAAAATACTAGATAAAAAATGGGGAAGAAAAATTATAACAACATAATAATTTTAAATTATAGGATATTTAGTATTGCTTACTACATCATCAATGTTTACATCATCCCAATTGAAATTTTTAACTTCCTTTGTTTTTTTACCCAAAAATTCTACATGGCAATAAAGAGATCCTATAGGTCTATTTCTTAGATATTTATCTGCATATGAGGAAAACCTACCCACAATAGGATTTGACATACCAGTTTCTATGCACTGAAAACCTAATTTTGGAGAAAATAAAACTTTTAATGCCATATCACTATACTGGAAAAAATGCCATGGTCTTTCATGTGATGAAAAAGAGAAATGCGTCTCAATAAAAATAAAGCCACCAATTTTTAATAATTTAGAAATTTCTTTAGCCACAACCCATGGCATAGCAAAATGTTCAAAACATGCTGATGAATATATTAAATCAAATTTTTCATTTTTTTTAAAATAAGAAGATAATTTATGAACGTCTCCTACTACATCCACATTCTCTCCTTCGTAATAATCAAAACCAATATATTCAGCATTATTAAATCTTTTTTTGGCTTCTGATTTACCAGTAACTTCTCTACTTCCAATTTCAAGTATTCTCATCCCTTTTTTATTACCAATTTTATATAAATAATTTTCCCATTTATTATGACTAACAATTTTTGACATTGGCACATTAGGGTCTAAAAAAAAACCATCAAATAAATTTTCAATTAATAATGGAAATTTTCTATAAAAATAAAATAATTTCTTTAGTATTTTTTTCATTATTTTTATTCTTAATAATTAATATTTTATGTTTAATAATTTTCATAAATTTATTGATAAAATAAAATAAATAAAAATTATTAATGAAAATTTTATTGTCATTTCTTTCATTTCGAAATTATTCAGGATCTGAATTGTATTTTTATGAATTAGCAACTGCTTTTATAAAACTAGGATATACAATTGATTTTTTTGTACTGGTTAAGGGGCCGCCATTAATTAATAAAATAAAAAATGTAAAATTTGTTAATAAATATACACTTCGTTTTAAAAAATATGATGCAGTATTATTTTCTCATGGAACAAAGACATGGAAATATATCCATAAAATTAAAACAAAAAAATTTATAAATATTATCCATTCAGAGGTTATTGATAGCGAGAAGCCTATTTTAGATAGTAAGATAACTAATTATATAGCTATTAGACCTTCTATTATTAATTACATCAGAAAATACACTAATAATGCAAAAAATATTAAATTAATTTTTAATCCATTCGATTTACAAAGATTTAATTCAAAGAACTGTATTAAAAATTCTAGTTTACCTTTAACTGTATTATTTATAGGAGATATAGATTATTTAAGAAAAAAACCTATTGAATATTTAATAAAGGAGTTTGCATGTAAAAATTATAATATAATTCATGTTGGAAAGTCTTTCTATAATATTAAACATCAAAATTTTTATTCTTATGATCCAAAATGGGAAGTAGAAGATTTTTTTTCAAAATGTGATATTTCTGCAGGTATTTTTTTAGGTAGGAGTACAATAGAAGGATTACTGTGTGGTAAAAAAGCTTTACAATTTGATGTTACAAAAAATGGAAATATAAAAAAAATTTATTGGCATCAAGAAGACAATCTAGATAAATTTGATAGAATTAATGTTGCTAAGGAGTTTATTAAGTTAATATGATTACTATTTTATGTTCAAATTATAATAGTGAAAAATGGATCAATAAATATCTTAATTCAATAAACAATCAAGATTTAAACAATTTTGAAATTAATTTTGTTGATGCAAATTCATCAGATTCGTCATTATCTATAATTAAATCTTTTAAATTTAGAAAAGGAATTCAAGTAAATATAATTGAGAATAAAAATAAAATCACAATATATGAAGCCTGGAATATTGCTATTAAAAAAGCAACGTATGATTATGTATTAAATTATAATACAGATGATTTTTTATTTCCTAATGCATTAACTATTTATATTTCATTAATTAAAAAATATCCAAAAGTTGATTTGTTTTATACATCTTACTTTGTTTCAAAAGACAGTCAATTAATGGATAAATATAATTTGAGAATAGCAAAAAAATATTCACATAAATTTTTATTAAAAGAATGTAGAATTGGTCCTTTCCCTTTAGTTAAAAAAAGTACGATTATTAAACTCAAATATTTTAAAATAAAATATTATATTTCAGGGGATTATGAAATGTGGCTTAATATGTCATATAATAATTATAAATTTAAGTCATTTAAAAACATTAAGTTGGGAGTATATTATTATAATCCAGAAGGTATGTCAACAGATGAAAATTTTCAAAAATTAAATGATCATATTAAACAAAATAAAGAAATTATTTTAAAATATAAAAAACAAAAATTCTATCCTCTCCATAAAAGAATAGAAAGATTTTTTAAATATAGTTAAAATGTAATGTAAAAATAGAAAATAATATTAATTTTTGTTAAATTTAAATATATAAATAAAGGGTTTATGTTATGTTTGAAAAATCATTAGAACAATCAATAAAAAATCATGTTTCTGCTGTTTTAAAATCAAAAAATACTCCAGAACTTCCAGAAGATTTAATTCAAACAGATAGCTTGGGTGAAGTCGTAGAAAAATTAGTTATTTTGCATATTAGAATGTGGATGCTTGAAGATGCTATGGCTGAAGCTAATTCAGATTCTGAATTAGCAGATTTAAAGAGAAAAGTAGATATTTGTTTTAAACAAAAAAGGCCCATGTTTGTTGCTGCAATTAATAAAATGATTGATGCGGCCATTATTAATAATAAATCACTTATAGAAGACTCAGTAAAACTTTATCAAGGTCATCAAAAAAAATAATGAAAAATTTGGTTATAGGAGATAGTTCTCAACTTGCACAATATTTTTGTAAGAATTCTTGTAAAATTATATCTTCTAGGAATCTGCCTTTTAATGATTTAATGAAAATAAAATGGGAAAAAATTTTTTTATGTTTCGCTGAGCAGAGAACATTTATTGAAAATGATGATGAAATTTTTTGTAAAGTAAATGTTCAATATACTTTAGAGATAATAAAGAAGTTAGTTTTATGTTCAAAAAAAATTATTGTTTATTCAACAGCTGAATTATGGAATAAAATAGATAAACCTACCATTAATTTAAGCGACAGTTTTATTTATGATAAAACTCCATATATCGAATCAAAAAAAAAATTATATGATTTAGTTAAGTCAGATTCTTATATGTCAAAAAAAGTACTATTTATGTTTCCAGTTAATTTTAACTCTATTTATAGAAAGCCAGGTTCATTATTTGGGAAAATTTTTGATTCCATTAAAAATAAAAAAAAAATTTCAATAGGTGATACTTATTTTTATAGAGATTTGGTCCATCCTAAATTTGTTGTCAAGAAGTCTTTAGAAGCAAATACTGATTTAATTATAGGTTCTGGTAGACTAACTTTTGTTAATGATTTTATTAGAGATTTATACCATTTTTCAAACATGAATTATGAAGATTTTGTAGAAGAAAATAATATTTTCTCATTAAATACAAAGCGTAATATATATTATTTAAACTCTCCAAAAGTTCTATATTCTTATCAAGAACTATTAGAGGATACATTAAAGGAATTATAAATGATTAATTTAGTTAAGGATACTATAGATCAAGAAGATTTAAATAGTTTAATAGAATGGTTGAAAACTAATCCTAGGTTGACCAAGGGAGAATTAACAATTAAATTTGAAGAGAAATGGTCGCAATGGCTTGGTGTAAGGCATTCTATATTTGTTAATTCGGGTTCTTCAGCAAATTTAGCTTTAATATATGCAATTAAATTATTGCAGAATCCTAAAAGAAATAATATTATTTTACCAGCAGTTTCATGGTCAACTACAGTATCACCAGCTATACAATTTGGTTTTAATCCTATATTATGCGAGGCAGATAAAGAAACTCTTGGATTAGATCTAAATCATTTTGAAATATTATGTAAAAAATATAACCCAGTAGCTGTTATGTTAGTTCATGTTTTGGGGTTTCCTTGTAAAATGAAAGAAATAAAATCAATATGCAAGAAATATGGTGTAATATTATTAGAGGACACCTGTGAATCTCATGGTTCAAAATATAATAATAAAAAATTAGGCAGTATTGGTGATGCTAGTACATTTTCTTTTTACTTTGGACATCATATTTCAACTATTGAGGGAGGAATGATTTGTACGGATGATACTAAATTATTTAATCTTCTTAAATCAATTAGATGCCATGGTTGGTCAAGAGATTTAGATTCTAGTTTTAGTAATAAATGGAGAAAAAAGTGGAGTGTAGATAATTTTAAAGATTTATATACTTTTTATATTCCTGGTTTTAATTTAAGATCAACTGATTTACAAGCATTTATAGGTTTAAGACAATTAGAGAAAATTGATTATATTTGTGAATCAAGAAATAAAAATTATATTCAATATCATAAATTAATAAAAAATAATTATTGGAAAATTTCTCCTACAAAAAATTCTTGGGTATCTAATTTTGCATATCCTATTATTCATCCTAATAAATCAAAAATAGTAGAAAATTTACAAAAAAATATGATTGAAACTAGGCCTCTAATTTGTGGTTCTATAGGCCAACAGCCTTTTTGGAAAAAGATTTATGGAGAATGTTCATATGAAATGGCAGATTTAGTTGATAATTTTGGGTTATATTTACCAAATAACCATCAATTAAGTAATCAAGAATTAACTAAAATTTGTAAAACGGTAAATGAAGTTATATAATTTTTTAAAATCAATTTATATTTATTTTTTTGGGAGTATAGCCTTTTATAATGCTCATAAGATGTCATGTAAAAATATTGTTTTTTATAATAATTACCACAATGGAGATATTCATTATTCAAGAGAGTTTATTAAGCATATAATAAATTGCTTGCCTAATAAAACATATTATTATATTCATCATAACAGCAAAAGGATTCTTTTAGATATTGAATCGCTTACTTTCAAAATACCTGATTTAATAATTAAAAAATGGAAAAAGAATAAACTAGATACATACAAAATGGATATAAATACAAATTTATTAAGGTCTAAAGATACTTTGTTTATTAATACTTGGATTGGAAGTAATAAAGGCCAATATTTACAATTATATAATGGGTGTACAATTCAGGCTAATTACTATCTTTTTAAAAAAATATTATCTGAACTAGGTATTTCTAATATGGATGGTATTGCTAAATATATCCCGATCTTAAATTTTAATAAATATGAAGTAGGTAGAGTAGATAATTTTATGTCTTCAAATAAGCAAATGAAAATTTTTATTAGTAATGGCGATTGTTTATCAAATCAAGCAGAAAATTTTGATATGTCTCCTATTATCAATAAACTATGTAATAACTATAACAAATGTTTGTTCTTGATATCAAATAAAAATGAAAATTTAAATTCTAATTTAAAAAATTTAGTTTATACTAGTGATATTATTGCCATTTCTGATAATGATTTACCTGAAAATAGTTATATAAGTACATTTTGTGATATTATAATAGGTAGAGGATCTGGAGCATATTGTTTTACAACTATTCAAGATAATTGGAATTCAAAAAAAATTATATGTTTTAGTAAAAATAAAGAAGAGGGTTTGTGGGCAGAAAATTCTTCAGCTATTCATAGTAATTCCTCAGATTCTAAAATAGTTTATGAAATCATTTCAAAAGAAATTTCTAATTTGGAAGGCATATAAATGAATAATACTTTAATAACGGGAGGGACTGGCTTAGTTGGTTCAACTATTAATGCGAAAATTAAATTAACAAGTCAAGATGTTAACCTATTAGATTATAATTCTACTTTAGAATATTTTAAAAAACTTTCTCCTGAAAAAATTATTCACTGCGCTGCAAAAGTTGGTGGTTTAGGTGGAAATATGAATCATTATGCCGAATATTATTATCAAAATATTATGATAAATAGTAATGTCCTTCACATTGCTTATATTTTAGGAGTTAAAAAAGTAGTATCTTTTTTATCCACATGTATATTCCCTGATAAAGTTATTTACCCAATTACAGAAGATCAGATACATAATGGAGAGCCTCATTCTTCTAATTTTGCTTATGCGTATGCAAAAAGAATGCTTGAAGTACAAAGTAGATCATATAATAAACAATATAAAACCAATTTTGTTTGTGTTATTCCAACTAATATTTATGGCCCAAATGATAATTTCAATTTAGCTAATGGCCATGTAGTCCCTGCTTTAATTCACAAGTGTTATTTAGCAATGATTAATAAAACTAATTTAACAGTTTGGGGGAGTGGAAAACCTTTGAGAGAATTTATCTATTCTGAAGATGTAGGTAAATTAAGTGAGTGGGCTTTAAAAGAGTATAATGATGAAGAGCCTATAATTTTTTCAACTATGGAGGAAGTTACAATAGAAGAATTAGTAGAAATAATTATTAAGCATATGGGTTTCAATGGTAAAGTGATTTGGGATAATGAAAAACCCGACGGCCAGTTTAAAAAACCTGCGAGTAATAAAAAATTATTATCTTATTTACCCAATTATAAATTTATCAGTTTATATGAAGGAATAGGACTAACTATAGATTGGTTTAAAAAAAATTATCCAAATATAAGGAAATGATATGAAAAGAAGAGCATTAATTACTGGAATAAATGGACAAGATGGTTCATATTTGGCAGAATTATTATTAGAAAAAGATTATAAAGTTTACGGTATATTAAAAAGAAATTCAGTATCTGAGAATCAAACTGCACGATTAAATAATGTATACTCAATAATAAATTCTAATTTAGTTTATGCTGATATGACTGATATGGCATCATTAATTAAAGTTATAAAACAAATTCAACCAGATGAAATTTATAATTTAGCTGCTCAAAGTCATGTTCGAATATCTTTTGATCAACCAATATATACTGCAAATGTTGTTGCTATGGGGACATTGAATCTTTTAGAGGCGATTAAGTTAGTATGCCCTAAAGCAAAAATGTATCAAGCCTCATCATCAGAAATGTTTGGAAACAATATAGATGAGGATGGTTATCAGAGGGAGACAACTCCAATGTCACCAGTTTCACCATATGGATGTGCAAAAGTTTTTGGTTATAATATTGTTAGAAATTATAGAAAATCATATAGATTATTTACATCTAATGGAATTTTATTTAATCATGAATCGCCTAGGAGAGGAACTAATTTTGTTACAAATAAAGTAGCAAAAGAAGCTGTCAAAATTAAAAATGGATATACCGATAAATTATATATGGGGAATTTAGATGCATGTCGTGATTGGGGGCATGCAAAGGATTATGTAAAATGTATGTGGTTAATTTTACAGCATCATAAACCAGATGATTTTGTTTGTTCAACAGGGATATCACATTCAGTGGAAGATTTAGTTAAATATGTTTTTAATAAAGTTGGTTTAAATGATTGGAAAAACTTTGTTTCTATAGATAAAAAATATCTGCGACCTGAAGAATTGAATGTGTTAAAAGGAGATTGTTCAAAAGCTAAAAAAATATTAGGCTGGAAACACGAATATACTTTTGAATCAATGATAGATGAAATGGTACAATATTGGGAAAAAAAATATGAATCAATTTAAAATTAAATATCTATGAAAATTTTTGTTACAGGAGGACTAGGTTTTATTGGAAGTAATTTTATCTTAGACCAGATAAAAAATCACAAAAATAAAATATTTAATTTTGATAAAATGACCTATGCTTCAAATTCTGATAACCTTTTGAAAATTTCTAATAGTGAATTATATAATTTTATTCATGGAGATATTTCGGATATAAAAACTGTTTCGAAGGCAATAAATCAGTCTAAACCAGATTGTATTATTAATTTTGCTGCAGAATCTCACGTAGATCGCTCAATAGATGGTCCAAAAGAGTTTATTAAAACAAATATTATTGGCACTTATATTCTTTTACAATCTTTTTTAGAATATTATAATAAACTTAAAGGTAAAAAAAGAGAAAATTTTAGGTTTTTACATGTATCAACGGATGAAGTTTATGGGAGTTTAGGACCTTCTGGATATTTTACAGAAAATACTTCATATAATCCTTCCTCTCCATATTCTGCATCAAAAGCCTCATCTGATCATCTTGTTAGAGCATGGGGCCATACTTATAATTTCCCAGTTTTAATTACTAATTGTTCAAATAATTATGGGCCTTATCAGTTTCCAGAAAAACTTATACCTCTGATGATTATTAATTGTTTAATGAATAGAAATTTACCTATTTATGGCAATGGTGAGAATATTAGAGATTGGCTTTATGTTGAAGATCATTGTGATGCATTATATGTAGTATTAGAAAAAGGTTTAATAGGTGAAACTTATAATATTGGTGGAAATGAAGAAAAGACAAATTTAAATATTGTTAATCTTATTTGTGAAATTTTAGATAAAAAATCACCATCATTAGAGTTATCATCATATAAAGAACTTATTACATATGTAAAAGATAGACCGGGTCATGATTTTAGATATGCAATTAATGCACAAAAAATAAAAAATGAATTAGGTTGGGAACCAAAATATAAGTTTAGTAATGCTATATCAGATACAATTGACTGGTATTTAAGTAATAAAGATTGGTGGAACAACATTTTAAATAATAAATATAATTTAGAAAGATTAGGTAAGGTATAATTATGAAAGGAATTGTTTTAGCTGGTGGCGCAGGGACTAGACTGTTCCCTTCAACTAAGATTGTTACTAAACAATTATTACCTATTTATAACAAACCTATGATTTATTATCCTTTATCAACATTAATGTTATCAGGCATTCAAGATGTATTAATTATTTCAACTCCTAGAGATATATCTAAATATGAAGAATTATTAGGTGATGGTAAGTTTTTTGGAATAAAAATATCTTATCAGGTTCAAAAAGAACCAAAAGGAATTGCAGAAGCCTTTCTTCTAGGACAAGAATTTATAGGTGATGACGATGTTTGTTTAATTTTAGGTGATAATGTTTTTTATGGAAATAACTTACCTCAAATTTTAAAAAATACATTAAAAAATGTAGAAGAAAATAATTATTCTATGATTTTTGGTTATCAAGTTAAAGATCCTGAGAGATATGGTGTTATTGAGTTTAATTCAAATAAAGAAGTTATTTCAATTGAGGAAAAACCTTCACAACCAAAATCAAATTATGCTGCTGTTGGTCTTTATTTTTATAAAAATGATGTTGTCCAAATCGCAAAAGGGTTAAGCCCCTCAAGCAGAGGAGAATTAGAAATAACAGATGTAAATTCTAGGTTTTTATTAGATGATAGATTAAAAGTAGAAATATTTGATTCAATATTTTGGCTTGATACAGGAACGCATGATGCATTAGTCGAAGCTTCTAATTTTATTAAAACAATTGAAAAAAGAGAAGGAAAAAAGATATCTTGTTTGGAAGAAATTGCTTATAAATATGGATATATTAGCAAGTCTGAATTACAAGAAATTATTATTCAATATTCAAATGATTATGGGAATTATTTAAAAAAACTTTTATAATGTCAAAATTTATAGATACTGCAATTGATGATGTTAAAATATTTTCTCCATCATTATTTAAAGATGATAGGGGTTATTTTTTTGAATCATATAATGAAAATATATTTCAGACTAACTTAAAAAAAATACGTTTTATCCAAGATAATGAATCAGAATCTAAATTTGGGATATTACGAGGGCTGCATTTCCAAAAAGAGCCTTGGCAACAGTCAAAATTAGTAAGAGTTATAAAAGGTAAAATACAAGATGTTGCAGTTGATTTACGTATTGATTCTCCTACTTTTAAAAAATATGTTTCTGTGATTTTAGATGATCAAAATAAAAAGCAATTATTTATTCCAAAGGGATTTGCTCATGGTTTTTTAGTTTTAAGCAATCAGGCTATTGTTTCTTATAAGGTAGATGCTTATTATTCTCAAAGTTATGATAGTGGTATTAAATATGATGATCCAACTTTAAATATTAATTGGCTTTTAGAAAAAAAAGATATTATTCTTTCTGATAAGGATAGTCAATTACCATATTTATAATTTTTATTAATGAAACTTCCTATTTACAACTGTAATGGTAATGGTAATTCATTTATAATTATATTATATTCTGATTCTCAACAAAAAAGTTTTTTTAAAACTTCTATTATTAAAAAACTTTGTTTAAATAATAAAAAAATTACTGATGGATTGGTTCTTGTTAATATAAAATCTAGTGATATTTTTATAGATTATTATAATAACGATGGTTCTTGGGAAACATTATGTCTTAATGGGTTACGATGTGTTTCTTTAATATTAAATAAAAGATTAGACACTAAGACAATTAACATTATATGTAATAATAAAGTATATAAAACTAAAATTTTAAAAGATGATATGATTTTAGTAGAACTTTCAAAACCAGTTTATAAAACTAAGAGTATTCAAGTAAATAATTTAATAGGACATTATATCGATGTTGGTGCAAAGCATTTTGTTATTCCATATGATTATGACTGGCCATCTTTTACTAAAATTAAAGATATTGCACAAAATATAAGGTATAATAAAGAATTTTTTCCGAATGGAATTAATGTAAATTTTTATAAGGTTATAAATCCTAATATTATTGAAGTTAAAACATATGAAAAGGGTATTGAGAATATGATGAATTCATGTGCGTCTGGTAGCTATGCTTGTGCATTTGATTATAGCTTGGAAAATAGTAAATTTGGTGAGATTAAAGTTAAAAATGATGGTGGTGATTTTGATATTAGTTTCGATAAAAATTATACATATAATACATTAGTAGGTAAAGCTGAGATAGATAGTGAAGATTTTATAGATATTAAATTAATAGGAGAAAAATGATTTTAGAAAATATTTTAGATGC
>CEVN01035159.1_pt1 | contig 17613 bp, 6 predicted proteins | sample 427041 | NCBI WGS metagenome assembly CEVN01 (sample SAMEA2623463, study PRJEB7988) | marine metagenome | biome: marine biome (ENVO:00000447); feature: surface water layer (ENVO:00002042); material: "saline water (ENVO:00002010), including plankton (ENVO:xxxxxxxx)" | depth 5 m
TCATTTATTCTAGGGGTACCTTGAATTACACCTCCTAAATTTGTAGCTACGAATTGAAATTCATCAGGTTGAGCATATATATAGGATATTATAAAAATTATAAATATTTTTTTCATATCTTTTTAATTATAAGTGAAAATAGGACATACTTATTCTATTAAAAATGTGTTAGAATATTGTTAGATAATTATTTGTATAATGTTATCAAACAAACACAAAACTTATATTTTATAAAATAAAAAAGCGGATTACAAAAAGGTAACCCGCTTTAATAATTGTAGTATATATTTCTTTACTTTATAAGCATTAATTTTTTCATCGACTGAAATTCACTCGACCTCATTCTGAAGAAATACATTCCTGCTGAAACTGGCTGTCCATAGTCGTTAGTAGCATCCCACATTATTTTATATCTTCCAGGATTGAGACTCTTAGACACAAGCGTCTTTACTTTCTTTCCTAGTACATCATAGATTTCTAATGAGACATATGAATTTTCAGGTATATCGTATTGAATAGTGGTAATAGGGTTGAAAGGATTAGGATAGTTCTGATACAAGTTAAAAACCGTTGGTAGGTTCGCTAAATCTAGAGACAATACGCCACTTGCATCTATCGTAAATGTAAATGGCCCATTTGAAGAAGCTGTTGTATCTATTCCATCTGTAGCCCGCACATCCCATGTTATTACTAGACTATTAATATTTGGATGTTGTACAGACAAAGCTGCCATCTCATCGATAACTTCATTGAACTGAATTGTAAAAGAATTACTTTCTACAGATTGTGGTATAAAAGAAAGTTGACCAACATTTGTAGAATGATCAATCAAATATGTAATATTACGTCCCTCATCGCTCGATGCTTCCCATGCAACCTCTTGAGATCCAGTAGTTGCAGTGTTTTCATCTATCGGCACAACAGTTCCATCTTCAGGGGATAAAAGTGCAAAACTTCCAGGAGGTATGTTAATTCCGTTTACAAACGTAAACCCAAAAGGTCCATTTTGGCTGGAGACTGTATCCATCCTATCATAACCAATTACATCCCAATCAACAACCATCGTATCAATTCCTAAACCATTGAAGTAATCATATATAAATGAATTTGCAACAGTTATAGACTCATCATTCAACGAATCCAATTCAGCAAAAACAACTATTGATTCTTCCTGTGTTTCTGGATCAATAACAGAATAATGCAATTTTAGGTCATAGAATACTGTATCCATTATGTCCATATCTATAGACTCTGTCCAGCTAATCGCAGTTGAATCACTATAAATTTCTTCAGTGATAGTCAAAACAATATCGTTTGCCGGAGACACTAGATCAAAAGAATCTGGTATTGCATTTTCAGCGATGAATAAAACTTCATATGGTCCATTTTCGGCAAAAACAGAATCAATACCATCTGTGGCTAATACATTCCAAGAAACATGAAAAGAATCTGTTTCAAGATCTATATGAACAAAGTCATAAATACCGCTGTGATCTATTGCAAAAGTAGTATCATTTAAAAAGTCAGAGCTTCCTAACATAGTATCTGCTTCTGAATCATAAAAGTATACTGAGTAATATACAGAGTCCTGATCAGGATCAACAGACGGGCTCCATGTGATGTAAGTAGAGTCCTCTGGAGCAACCTCATAATTCTGATAATTTATTACATATGAAGCACTGTCTTCAGGCTCTATTAAACTAAATGGCAAAAGATTAAGGTTTTCTTTAATAATAGTAATATCAAAATAATATTCTGAAAACGCATAGGTGCCATCGTCGTCATAAGCATAAACATCCCAAGCAGCATATAGCGTATCTGCCTCTAAAGAATCCATGATATCATACATAGATTGGTAGGAAAGAGAAATAGTTGTGTCCGAAATACCAAGAGCTTCAAAAAATGAATCATAATAATAATAATATTCATTATCGTAGAGTGCAAAATCATATAATATCGTTCCACCGTCTTGGTCTACAGCTGTTTCCCATTTAAATACCAAAGTAGAATCTATAGTTTGATCATTTATATAGATTTCACTAAAGTCTACAGGTTGGAGCAAACTGAACTCTGCAGGACCAAAATTTTCTCTAGCTAGGTGAACATCATAGGGTCCATTAAAAGAACTAATGGTATCAACTCCGTCAGTAACATACACATCCCAACCAAGAGTTATTGAATCTACACTTAAAGCTGCTAGTAAGTTAAAGATATCACTATACTGAAGAACTAAAGTCGTATCTTCAAGATCTTCAACGGAGGTAATGACATAGCCTGAATCTAAGTCCACTAATTCCCAACTATAAAATAAACTGTCATTGTCAGGATCAAAAGAAGGTTCCCATGTTATAATCAAACTATCTGTTCCAACATTTGATTCAGTAACAGTTACCGTAACCAATTCCTCACCTAATAGGTCAAAATTACATGGCCTGTTATTATCATACGAAAAAAGAAGAGTAGAGCTATAATCCAAGGAAAGACCCGGAAGCGCACCATCCATACCATCTTCTGTAGCCATGAAAGTAGTTAAAGGACATAAATCATAAATAATACTATCTTTTGAAACATCCCAAAGAGCAAGGTAAACATTATCTCCAGGAACATACCCTTCAATAAATGGAGTATTTAGATCATCACCATAAATTGTTAAATCAAAATAAGAAGTACTATCATCAGAAAAAATAGTTCCTATACCAGCTAATGAATCATCCTCAGTGAAAGCAGCTATCAGACTATACTCAGGTACCATCATACCATCAAGTTCAATCATTCCGTTTAGATAAGCAGAGTTCAATTCATCTGCAGGTAACACAAGATCTTGTTCAAATGGTGAATACAAAACAAAAATTTGATAAGGATCATCAAAACCAGGCAGCGGTGCTCCATTAGTATTTGTCCACATGACTGAATCTTTTATGGTAATATATTCTTTTTCAGAAATGTCATAAAATTCTAATGAAAAATATTCTCCCTCAGTCATACCATCTTTCTGTGGTGTTGAAGGATCGTCACCATAAATTTGAATGCTATAATATGATAAACCCCCTTCCCTAACAATTCTACTTGCTCCGTAGGAAACACTATCATTATGAGATATAGCCCCTACCCAATCATTTTCATTTGATTTATCACCAGGCAGAACAACCTGTCCAAAAGCAGAAGCAGAAGCTGGTGTAGCTACATGCGTTCCAAAAGGAGCAGGAAATAAAAATTGCTGCGCTGGATTATTAACACCAATTAATGGGGATCCATTTGTATTGTACCATTCAAAAACTTCTCCATTAATCATATATTCACCTTCGGAAGCATCGTAATATGCTAGAGTAAATGGTTGCCCAGGGCCGAATCCATCAACATATGGTGTTGAAGGGTCATCACCATAAACTTGAATATTAAAGTAATATTTTCCATCATTTTCAATTAACCTACCGACTCCTGCCGCAAAAGAGGTATCAAGAGATATTGCTGCAACCCAGTCGTTAACATCAGGCATGTCATAGGCAAGCAAAGCTTGGCCAATCACAGTCGCAGACAATGGAGTTGGATCAATGCCACCATCAAATGGAATAGGGAAAGAATAGATTTTTGATGCGTCTCCGAAACCAGGTAACGGAGCACCGTTTGTATTACTCCAAACTGTAACATCTTCCCAAATCTCATAATAATCCTCAGATGCATCATAAATAGCTAAATTGAATAATTCACCATCGTCTAATCCATCTTTTTCCGGCGTTGAAGGATCATCACCATATACTTGCAAATTCATATAGGAAATACCTTCACTTTCAATAATATTGGAAACCCCGTAGATCTTAAAATCTGTGCAAGGCTCATCTTCTTCAATATCCTCCTCATCACAAGTAGAAGGAACTTCACCCCAAGCAGCTATAAAATCACTTCCTTCCGCACGATCCCCATCAATAGTAACCGCACCAAGAACTTGTGCTGAGAGAGGAGTCGGTTTAAAGTCAGGATCGTAAGCGAGAAATGGATGAGGGAAAACGTAAATCTTTTCTGCATCGCTCATCGTTGGAAGCGGTGCTCCATTAGTGTTGACCCATTGATTTAATGCACCCGCATTATAGTATTCGCCTTCAGAAACGTCATAAACAACTAATTCAAAAAATTCACCATCGTCTAATCCATCTTTTTCCGGTGTTGAAGGATCATCACCATATACCTGTAAATTGATATAACTAATACTATCAAAAACTGTTGCTTTTGTTGCTCCTACACATTCACCATTAGGTCCGATTGCTGCTATCCAGTCTTGGCTACTTACGATATCATCTAAAATAGATAACCTTCCAACAACTAACGCTGAAGATGGTGTTGGCGAAAATTCAAATGGAATTGGGAATGTTAGAGTCTGCTCTGAATTTGATAATACTGGTAGTGGTGCACCATTTGTATTTACCCAAACATAAGACTCACCGTTTGAGATCAGCTCACCTTCTGAAGCATCATAGATAAATATTTTAAATTCTTCACCTGAAGACATACCATCTTTTTCAGGCGTGGATGGATCATCACCGTATATTTGTAAATTTATAAATGAAATGTCATCATAAATAATAGCTGGGGATGAACCAACTACATTACCTACCATATCTTTAGCTACTACCCAATCCGCTGAATCAGCAGAATTTCCATATATGGAAAAATTAGCAATAGCCATTGCAGATGTCGGTGTCGGCTTTATATAAAAAGAATTAACAGAATATAGACTAACAGTTCCACTAACTTCATTAGAAACAGCTATCATATCTCCACCAGTAGGACTATCTTTCATAGAGATAAACTCTATAGATTCAGGAGCTATATCTCCAGGAGCACCAGGATGGTACATCACATATTCTGGGTTATTGGGATTGGTAATATTATAGACCATAAACCCTGAAGATCTCTCTAAAGAAATAAATCCAAAGACTTGAGATCCTATTTGAGCAATTTCTATTTCTTCAGGTTCCGGGCCTTTGTCATCACTTCTGGAGTCAAATGAATAAACGACTCCTGGGTAATTAGGATAAACATCCTTTAAAATTTGCTCAAATTGATCACCACTATCCCAGACTAGATTCCCAGAATCGTCCCAGATAGAAAATGACCTTGCACCATATGAATATATAATATCAAAATCTCCATCTCCATCAATATCACCATCAGCAATGGTCGTTTTTAATCTTCCTAAGTCAATGCTTTCCTGCAGATCTGAAGCATTCGGAAATCTATCTTGGTCGAGAACGAGATCCCTAACCCTAGTTTCTTCAGAATATCCGTCGTAGTCCCGAGCATCTCCCTCATTTGCTGTTACAATAAAAACCTCACCCCCGACTTGGTATGTGGCAATAGCGTCTGGCTGATAAAGTCCTCGGGTTGGCTGTGATTTAATATTTATGTTTCCATCATCCCTGTCTGTACCAAAAAATCCATTCCCCAATTGAGAATGGTCTTTGTATCCAAGAGGAATAATATCAGTAATTTCTTGTGCTTCTACATCAACTATTGCGAGAGCATTGTTCTCTTGTAAAGACACATAAGCATGTTTTCCATCAGGAGCAAATGCAGCAAATTCTGGTTCTAAATCTTGGCTTACAGTTGATGTTCCGGTAACTCTGCCTAGAGCGTAAACAGAAACAGTCCCGCTGACCTCATTTGAAACAACTAAAAGATCTTTGCTACTTGGACTTTGAGAGGCTGGGATAAACTTAATACACTCAGGAGAAATATCACCTGACGCTCCAGGATAATAAGATAAAAATAATGGGAGAGTTGGATCAGATACATCATAAATCATGAATCCACTTGCCCTTTCAAGCCCAACAAAAGCATAAACTGACGCTCCAATATTTGCAACCTCTATCGCTTCAGGTTCAGGACCTTTATCATCAGACCTACTTTCAAAAGAATAAACAACACCAGATATTTCTGGATAAAAATCTTTAATAATTTGTTCTATTTGATCACCACTATCCCACAATAGGTCTCCATTTACAGAACGAATAGACCAAGATCTAGCACCATAGGTATAAATAACATCGTGGTCACCATCTCCATCAATATCACCACTTGCGGAGGTCGTTTTCATTCTACCAATTTCAGATAGTTGTTGTAAAGAAGATGCATTAGGAAAAGCAGATTGGTCTAAAGTAAGATCTTCGATTCTAGTTTCTTCACTGAATCCATCATAATCTCTGGCATCACCTTCATTCGCCATAAAAATGTAATCTTGCGAGCCAATATTATGAACTACCATTGCATCCGGTTGATACATTCCTAAAGTTGGATGATTTCTGATATCAACAACATTATCATCATAAGAGTCATATCCATTCCCAGGTAAACTATGATCCTTGTATCCCAATGACTTAAGTTGTTCAATAGTTTTAGATTCTAAGTTAACTATGGCAACAGCATTATTTTCTTGCATACCAATGAATGCAGTTCGACTATCAGAGGATATTGCCACGTACTCTGGTTCTAGATCTTGAGCAATGTTTGAAAATATTGTTTCACTAGAATTAGCAAAAGTAATAGTAACACCATTATGCGCACCCAATGTTGATGGCGTATAGTCATTACCAGGGCCTTGTTCTACAATCCATTCTGAAGCATCAGCATCGTTAGCACCAGCAGAAACAGACCAATTTAGGTTTCCACTATTAACCACATTCTTTCGAACAAGGGTTTTATTTTGAGTTCCATTTGATACGCCAGCCACATCCCAACCAGAACCTGGATCATCAGGGAAACTCCCAATATAGTCAAGGATAGTAGTATCTGAATTTACAATCTTTACTAATGCTCTTGCATCATCACCATTGAAAGACACAACGCTTCCGCCTGTTGTTTGATCAGCATGGGAAAGAATATCAGAGTTTGATTGAGAATTAGCAACTATATGTACATCACCACTCGCGATAGAGCCTGTTAAATTGAATGAAAACTCATCAATAACCCCTCCGTTTTGGGCTCCTAGTATATAATAATCTTCAAGATCTACGGTAGATCCAGTACCATTATAAATCTCTAGATACTTATTATTTCCAGACTCTGCTTCACCATATTCAGAAAAAAACAAATCAGCAGCACAACCCGTACAGGTTGTATAAGTAGAATCATATTGTCCAAAAATTCTAATTCCTTGAGCTCTCCAATAATCTTCTTGCCCAATAAAGGATGAAAAATCAAGAGTTTCAGATTGACTCATTGGCTCACCATCAATAATTGTTATAATACTGATAGACCCATATGGATCTATTGAGTAGTCATCTGATGGCTCACCTTCATTAGCTGTTACAACCTTATTACCATCAGGGCTAAATTGTAAATTGTCAGGTAACACACCGACTTCAACTGTTTTTATATGAGCTCCTGTCAAAGCATCATAAAACACAACACTACCATTTTGATCTACAGCCTCAGCCTGGACAGCAACAGCAACAAGGCCATCATAAACCGCTACCGCATTAGCAGTACCACCAAACACTTCCATATCAACATCAATCTCAAAAGATAATTGAGGAGAAGAAGGTTGAGAAACGGAAAGTGCAACAATATCGTTTGCATCGGCATTAACAAAAAATATTTTTTGTGTACTAGCGTCATAATCTACTATTTCAGCAGCTCCTTCATCAAAAATTCCAGTATCGTACGTTGATAAATGAGTAACGTCAAGACCATCTCCTATACCACCAAAGATTCGAACGCCTTGTTCTTTTAATTCTTCTTTTTGATTATCAAAATGTGTAAAACCCATAGTAGTAGCGGGAGAAACAGGTTGACCATCTATAATATTTATAATACTAACACTTCCTGGAGGATCTATCCTGTAATCACTACTTGGCTCACCCTCATTAGATGAAATCACCTTAGAACCATCTGCAGAGAAAGAAACAGCATCAGGCATAATACCTACAGTAATTGATTCAATCAATGTACCTGAAGTACTATTATAAAAAGCAATTTGACCTGGCTCATCTACAATCGGAGATTGAACAGCGACTGCAACTAACCCTTCAAATACATCAACAGAATTTGCCTCGCCACCAACAATGATATCATCTCCACCAATTGTATATACTTCTTGTGGAGATTCAGGATCGCTAATGTCAACTGCAGATATTTCATTATTTTCAGAATTAACAAAAAACATATACCCTGTAACCTTATCGTATGTAACAATCTCAGCAGCATCCACATCAAAAAGACCAGTATCGTACGTACCAAGGTGATCAACGAAAACCTGTTGCCCAACGGATACGCTTTGAATTGAAAATGATAATAAAATTGTTTTTAATAAAGATCTCATTAAAGACTCCAAATTTTTGAGGGGGTTTTTATGTTTTTTCGATCTGTTTGATACATTTTGTTGAGGGAAAAATATTCTAAGCAAGGATGGCAACTCAGGTGGACAATTACCACCCTTGCGTAGAAATTAGTTCGTTTTACTTCATAAACATTACTTTTGTAACATTATTGAATCCAGGAGCATTCATTCTGATAAAGTATGTACCAGAAGCTACTGACTTACCAAGGTTATCTAAACCATGCCAAGTTACAGCATGAACTCCAGCGCTTTGAATTCCAGAAACTAAATTCTGAACTACCCTACCTGTAATATCATAAACAGTTATTGCTACCTTACTCTCTGTAGGGATCGCATAACTAAATGTAGTAGCAGGGTTGAATGGATTAGGATAAGCTGATGACAATGCATAAGTGTTTGGTAAAATATCAGATAATTCAATATTTGTTCTAACAACTTGATTTGCATCGAAAACAACACTTCCTACTTCAGTTCCTTGGAACTCTAGTACCAATTCCTCACCACTTACTGCACCATCAACAGCAGCAGTAGTCGGATCATCACCATAGATTGCTGAGGTCACTAAATATTTATCATCGTAAATATTCATAGAACCAACCAATAATCCAGACTCTGTTTTCACATCAACCCAACTATCATTACCAAGACTTGCCCCACCAGAATTAACTGTTCCATTAATGAACATATATACTGGTGTAGGATTCAAGTTACCATTTACAGAATTTTCGATAGGTGAGTCAGAAGCAATAGCTACTCTTGCAGGACTTGTAGGGTATTCAAATGGTGTAGCTGTAGAGACCTTCACCCAATAACCCAAACCATTTTCCATAGAGGTTAATGTGTTTAAAAACGGAAGCTGGTCAGGATCATAAAGAATAGCGCCACCATCAAAACCACTTACGTATTCAAGTACGTCAGCATCAATTAATGATCCGAATGCTTGAGATGGAGGCATACTCATTTGAGGCTCGTATGCTATTAAATTCCAACCTGCAGAGAGATTATAATTGATAGATGTGTCCGCACCGTGAAAATCCATCATCATAGACTCATGCATCTTAACATAATAACCTTTACCTACTTCCAGCTCTATTAGACTGCTGAATAAATCACCAGGCCTAAAATATCCTCCTGGGCTAGATACATAAGCTATGTCTTCCATCATCTCATGAAAAAAGTCAAAAGTTGTGCTGATATATGGATCTACATCCAAAGATATTAGATTCCAACCTTCTTCCATGTGTACCATGTCTGCAATATCTCCAGAAGCAACTGGGCCACTGCCAAGTCTTCCTTCATCATCCAATATAGACCATCCCTCAAGCCAATTCCATGTGCCAAAAGCACCACGATATCCAGCTTGATCAAAGAATGGGTCGGAAGGAACCGCCTCAGCTGTTCTATATGCACTGCTGTGTCCTGAAGGTCTTGGATCTACCAACGCCATGGTATTTGATACGACCTGAGGATCTGTTGTGTCAGCAACGAAAGAATCTGATTCAGCAGCGTTACCAAATACATCATCAGAATTTGCAATAATATTCTGAGAAGACCAGTAAAGAGCATTTGGTGTAGCAGCCATATAATCATCACGATTCTGTGTTCTGACCTCAGTACCGACATCATCATTATCAAAACCATCATCATCAATATCAACAATCAAATAGTTAACATACATTCCGCCACAGCCTTCTCTAGCCTTCACACCATCACCTGCACCGTTACCAATACCAGGTCCAAGTATAGACACATTAGAGAATAATGGATTAGTTCTAGGTTGCGAATCTAAATCGCCGCCTGTTTTGTTGTCCATCTCGTGACCTCGGTCAGATTCAGAATCCATTTTAACAAATAGGAACTGACCGCGACCCTGATATCCTTCATCAAGATCAAAAGCATCATCTCCAACTTGAACTACTGAACAATATTTTAGATCTACAGTTCCACCAAACATCTCAAAACCATCATCAAGATTGTATGCAACCTCACAGAACTCAACTGTAGTTCCGCGACCAACACCAGCTAAAGTAATACCATTGATCTCATTATCTTGACCAATGCTACGACCACCGTGCCAGACCCTTACATAACGAAGTACACCAGAATCATCATCTGGATCAGTACCACCGTAAGGAACACCATAAAGTCCTTCAACATTGTTAGTTCCACCAGTAGTAGATATCGGAGCTTTACCATTAATTATTATACCACCCCAAAGTCCTCTGCCATCTCCCCAATCGCTATCATCTGGGTTTAATATAGAAGTGAAAGTAATAGGAGCATCTTTTGTTCCATCCGCTATTAATTTTCCACCCATTTCAACAACAAGTGCTGGAGCAAGACCTTGTCCATCATCCTGTTGAGCTCTAATAGTAGTTCCTGCTTCAATTGTGAGCGTTACACCATCTTTAACAAAGACTTGTCCGGTTAAAACATAAACGTTATCTGAAGTCCAAGTCTCGCTTGCATCAATATTTCCTGTCTTAGCAACAGTTTGAGCAAATACAAAAGTTGAACACAACGTTAAAACAGCTAATATCAGTTTATTTTTCATTGTTTTTCCTTTTTTTATTTTAAATTGTTTGAAACCAACTCGGTTGATTCTTGTTGAAATTTGAGGCTATTTTTCTTGTGTAAACCATTTTACTGGTACTGAAATTCTACCAGTAATGTTTAGAATTAATTTGAAATGTGTTTGATTTTTGTTAGATGAATTATCTAATTAGCGTAGGTTACGCTTAAAGAAAATGAGCGGCCAACTTTGTATTTGGTTGTGGTGTAATTATTACCATCACGCCATTTTTTGCCATCCCACAAACCTTGGTAATTGGCGTTTAATATTTTATCTTCCGGCGCCTCGAAGATATGCACTTGCTCTACATCATCATCTAAAAGATTGTTTATGCGAAAGGAAAATTTTAGTTTCCCAATTTTTTTACCAGCAGTAAAGTTCAGCGAGTGAAACGGCAATTCCCAAAAACTACCTGAAAGTCCCCCCGCTAATGCTATTAATCTTTTGCTGTAAGTGTTATATGTTAAGTTTAAATCATACCCCGTAGAAGATTTAAAGTTTAATCCAGCGTTAAAAACCATATCAGATTGGCCTTGGAGGGGTCTCGTTTTCGTATAGGATAATGCCTGATTATAAAAACCTACGGCATTATTATCTTGAATTCTGTAAACATAAACTGAGTCTGAGGTTTCAATTTCTGAACTACTTATTGTAATGTTAGAGTTTACATTTAAAAATCCTACAGAAGCTGGTATAAAGGGCAACCCTTTTCTAATCTCAAATTCTACCCCATTAGTAACAGCTCGTTCAGCATTTTGCCATGATTTATAATATGATCTACCACTAGAAGCAACTAAAACCACTTCAATCGGATTTCTGAATGTTTTTTGAAAATAACCGATCGAAACTAACTCTAGACCTTTAGGATAATAATCGTATCTAATGTCAAAACTAGCAATGTCTGTATTCTTCAAGAATGGGTAGCCAATTGAAACATCTGAACCAAAAAATTCTTGATATGCATATGGAGCATATTCTCTAAATTGAGCCCTAGCAAGTGTTTTAGAATATGATGATCTTATCTTACTCTTCTCCGATAAATCGTAATTTATTGTAGACGTGGGGAGAAGACTTTTTTTACTTTTATTAAACTTAATTAGCAATGTGTCTGTATAGCTAGTGTCAAAACCAGTGGCAGGGTCGTCAATAAACACATCTTCAGTCGTGTAGGGCCTAAAATCTGTAACAGGATGCATAGGGTTCATATTTAATTTGTAATCTTCACTTCTAACCCCTGCGCTAATTTGAAATCCTTTTATTTTCGTATTTGCCATTAAGTAAAAAGCATCAACAGTCTCTTTAGCATCATAAGCATCATATACACTACTTCTCTCAAAATACATATACCCTTCGTACGCAGAATCAATAGATGCATCATAATATGTTAAGTTTTGATCTGTAAATTGATTGCCCACGCTACCTTGACCATTTATAAAAATATAATTTGAATCATTTGAGGTCTCTATATCTGAGAAATCCATTATTAGATATCTTCTATCAAACCTTCTTTCTTTGCTGTCAAGCCTCATGCCATATTTAATATCAACAAAATCAGTCTTCAATAAGTGGTTAAACAAAAGTGAGGAGTTTTTTTCATTACCCTCAGATGAATAAAGGTCACCCGCATTAGCAGCATTAACACCCTCATAAACCCTATAATAGTCAGAGCCATCATCATTATAATAATTATGACTAAAAATATACGGCTCATAAAGCACGGATCTACCAGATGTGATTTTTACATCCAAATTATTTTTAGCAATAATTGAACCAAGTAAAAAGTCAAATTCATTTAGAAAGCTAATAGAATTTTGAAGGATTGATTTCTCACTATATTTTTGATTAATTAATAGAGCCCCTTCAGAAAGTTCTAGAGATTTTCCTGTGGCACTAATAAACCTATCATTAGAAGTATGGGTGTAAATTGATTGTAAATTAAACTTCATTTTTTTTCGAAATGTAAGTCCACCACTTATGTTCATTCCCATATTGGTAGAATACTGTGATAGTCGCCTATCTAATTGAATGTCTCCAGGAATTAATATTTTCGTTGTATCAACAAGGCTTGTATTTCTGACACTCCATCGCATAAATCTTTCATCTAAATTTTTATATTTACTGGAAAAAGAGGCATCAAATAAAAACCCACCCTCTAGCTGACTGTTAAAATCTCTCTTTGTCCCAAGGGTCAAACCAAATGAGGATGGAAGCCCTGCCTTCTTCAAGGTATTGGTAAAAATTTTAGGAAATTTAGACATATTAGGATAGGCCTGCTTCTTCCACAAATTTGTCCTTAAAGTTGTACTATCTGGATCTACCTGCATTACTGTATCACAAGCAAAGTCACATATCCCATCATTACCAACTAAATCAAAACCTGTAATAACTTCGATAGAATCATCCATGAGGTTTTGCATAAAGTCATCAGGTACTGTATTTAGATCTACAATTTGTTTATCAAAAATAGATGGTAAACTCCTTGACCCATTATCAAATCCAAAATAATCATTTGAGCCAGAAAGATTTTTTCTGTACTTATCACCAGGTAGAAGATTTGTATTAACACTACTTCCAATTTTTAATCGATATATAGTTCTTTCTGGATAAATTTTTGTTCGAATGTTTACATTACCACCACCGAATGTTCCTGGTAAGTCGGCTCTATAGCTTTTTGCTACATCAATACTTTTTATTAAGGCAGTACTAAATAGGTTTAAAGGGACTGATCTTTTATCAGGTTCAGGACTAGGCATCCCAGTTGAATTAAGTTGGGCCATACTATATCTGTCCCCCAATCCTCTTACCACTAAAAATTTATCCTCAACTATTGTGACGCCAGTTACTCTCCTTACCGCTGAGGCAACATTACTATCTCCTGCTTTAGAAATTTGATCAGAACTAATATTGTCCTGCATTTCTAATGCATCTTGCTTTTGAGCTAAGCTGGAAGCAGCATCTCCTTCTTTTTTTACAGCTTGAACTTCTACCCCCATAATTGAAATTACATCCGCTTCAAGTAAAATATTTTCTTCAATAGTTTGACCAGCCTTTATATAAACGCCTAATACTTCTTTCTTTTTATAACCAATATAAGTAACTACAAGGTCAACTTCACCTTCAGGAATATCAGAAATAAAGTATTCACCATTAATATCAGTAGCACCCCCAAGTGTTGTACCCTTAACTACAACATTCGCACCTATGAGTACTTCAGAATTTTTTAGGTCTGTGATTCTGCCCGATAAGGAACCAACCTCGGAAAAGGCTATGTTTACAAAAATAAGTAAAAAAAGTAAGGGTCTCATGAATTGATTAAAATGTTCTAATGTTAATAATCAAAACAAATTTTAAATTAAACTTATTAGTTTTTTGTTAGGAAAAGATTAGGGTTGTGTTTGTTTTACTTATTTTCTAGAAGAGAAAATCTAAAAACAGTATTAGTTTCGTTACTTTTTAATACTCTAATAGTTGCATTGTGAACCAAAGCTATATGCTTAACGATGGCTAAACCTAAACCAGTTCCACCAGTCATTTTACTTCTCGATTTATCAACTCGATAAAATCTTTGAAAGATTCTATCTAACGATTCTTTCGGAATTGGTTCCCCTTGATTAATAATATCTATATTAATACTTCCGTTCTTCCTTTTAACCTTTATATATATGATTGAATCATCAAAACTATACTTTATAGCATTTTCTAGTAAATTATTAATAGCTTCTCTAAAAAGCTGAGCATCAATTTTTGCTGATAATGTTTTGGGGCATTCAATAATTATTTTTTTATTGAACTTTTTTAAACTTGCACTCACATCTTCAATACTGCCATCAATGACTGCTAATAAATTCTGTTTTAACAAAGAAAACGTATTTTCATCTTCCAGCGCCTCAATTCTAGATAACCTTAGTAAATCATCGATAATTGAATTTAGCCTCGTGGTTTGATTTAAACTTTTTCTTAAGAAATCATTTTTGGTATCAGAAGGAATGTCATCTAGAGCGGTTTCAATATATCCAGCGATAGAGGTAATTGGTGTCTTCAGTTCGTGACTTACGTTAGCAACAAAAACCCTCCTAACAGCTTCTAATTGTTTTAATTTTGTTATATCAGTCATAACAAGAAGGCACCCTACTACTTTATCATCCTGATCCTTTAAGATTTTTCCATTAACGTTAAAATAATATTTTTTTTCTTTTCCTATTTTTATTTCTTTTGTGATTGATCTTTTCTTCTTAATTATAGTTTTAATTATTTTTTTGAATGATTTATCCTTAATTGTTTTGTTATAATTTTTTCCAATAGAATTTTTTCTATCTAAACTTAGATAATCAGCACCAGCTTGATTTAAAGAGGTTATTTTTTCTTTAAAATCAATCGTAAAAAGACCCTCGGACATTGTCCGCTGAATAATTCTAATAAAATTTAAAATATTTTTTTGCTCATTTTTTTCTAATGTAATTGCATCAATTCTGCTCTTAATCTCAGCGGCCATGTCGTTCAGAGCAATAATAATTGAATGAATTTCTTCAGTGCCTGAAAACCAATTATTATTAAGGTTTGGAATAGGGTCTTGCATATCACCTGCTGATATTTTTTTGGCAGCTTTCCCAATCAAAAAAAGCGGCCTAGTGATTAAGCTTGAAACAAAAATAACGGAGGGTATTACAACTACCATTATTATTACGCTAATTAGAATAATTCTATTTCTAGCTCGGTCAATGCTCACATATAACGATTTCATTGACTCTGACGTCCTTATTATAAATGGAGAACCATTATAATCCTTTAAAATTGCTACGTAGAGCATATCTTCATTAATTGTAGTACTATATCTTTGAGATACCCCTAGGCCATTTTTTATAGATTGTTCAATTTCTTTGCGCTTAAATTGATTTCTGTGGTTCTCCATAAGACTAGGATCTTTTTCGGAATCAGCAAATACCACACCATTAGTATCCATTATTGTAATCCTAATATCAGAGTTTTTTCCAGATTTTCTAACAAACTCCTGAAGATTTGTTTCTTTTGATAAAGAGTTTATTGAAAGACTAATTAAATTAGCTTTTTTTGATAAGTGGCGTTGGACTTCATCTAGCCTAAAACGCTCAATAAAAGGGCCCACAAAATAATATTGAACTCCAAACCCTATTATATAAATAGGAAGCACAAAAAGAAGAAGCTGTAAAAAAAGTGGTTTATTTCTCATCCGGTTGTATAAACCGGTAACCAACACCTCTAACCGTTTTTATTAATTTTCCAGCTTTCCCAAGCTTTTTTCTAAGTCCAACAATTTGAAAATCTACTGACCGGTCAGTTACCGGATAATTATCTCCTCTAATTTTATCAATTATTTGATAACGAGTAAAGACCCAACCGGGGTGACTAGCTAAAAGATATAATATCTGAAACTCTGAAAAAGTAAGATTTTCAATTATTACATCGTCTACCTTTACTTCTCTTAATCTAGGCTTAATTGAAATTCCAGCAATAGATATGGATTTCTCAGAATCATCTCCATTTGAACCGAGAGATCTTCGCAAAACTGCTTCAATCCTTGCTAACAACACTTTTACGCCGAATGGTTTTGTAATGTAATCATCAGCTCCAGTTTCTAACCCCTTTACAACGTCTTCCTCTTGCCCAAGAGCAGAAACCATAATAATAGGAATTTCTTTTGTATTTTGATCAGATTTAATGATTCTGCAAACATCAAGCCCTTGTATGCCCGGAAGCATCAAATCTAATAGGACTAAATCAGGTGTAGACTCCCTTGCTTTTTCTATACCCAATTCTCCGTTTATAGCCTCATGAGTCTTATATCCATTGTTTGATAAATTGAATGTAATCAATTCTCTAATGTCTGGATCATCTTCAACAACTAAAATGTTTTTATTTAAAACCATGTTAAAAATTATATTCCTAATATTAGAATTTCATTAGGATAAAAAATAAATTAATTTTATCTAAAATCGTTAATTTTATAATCATGTCAATAGAGATTGAGCGAAAATTTATATTATCTAAAATTCCTAAAAATCTACCTGCTTTAAAAATTAAACAAGGTTACCTGCAATTAGATAAAAAATGTACCATAAGAGTGAGATCGACAATTAGCTCTACAAGTACGAAAAACACATTGACAATTAAAGGTCCAACTAGTGCTAGTGGGATGTCACGTTATGAGTATGAAACTAAGTTGTCGAAGCTTGAGTCCAGCAATTTGTTTAAAATTTGTCACAAACCAATCATTGAAAAAACTAGATACATATTTATATATAACAATATGAAGTGGGAACTAGATGAGTTTCACGGAGAAAACCAGGGCCTCTTAATTGGTGAAATCGAACTTGAAAATGAATGGGCCCAATTTGATATACCTAATTTTGTACTAAAAGAAATAACTGGAGAAATAAGATATTATAATAGTATGTTGCAACAACAGCCTTACAAAAATTGGACTGATATCTCCTAACACAATCCTAACATACCCTAACACAATCCTAACAAAAGTATTTTAATCTTAATCTCAAAAAATCACTAATAATGGTGATTTATAAAAAGATTGGAATTATTTTGAAAAAATCGCTGAGTTTATTTTTTATTATATTATTGTCGATAATCAGTACGTTGTTGTCGTAAATGAATATGACTACGGTGATGGGGTTGATGGTGGTTGTGATTCAATTGCTAGACCTGGCGTAACTATTTA
>CEVN01073532.1_pt1 | contig 17589 bp, 17 predicted proteins | sample 427041 | NCBI WGS metagenome assembly CEVN01 (sample SAMEA2623463, study PRJEB7988) | marine metagenome | biome: marine biome (ENVO:00000447); feature: surface water layer (ENVO:00002042); material: "saline water (ENVO:00002010), including plankton (ENVO:xxxxxxxx)" | depth 5 m
ATATCTTCTGCTATAATAATTTCTTTATGGATATTAACCAATAATAATAAATCAGAATATTTAAATGAAAATACTAAAGTATATGAAAATATTAATAATATGAAAATAAAAGAAATAGAAAACATAGAAGAAAAAAATATTGTTATAGATGAAATAAATGACAATACAATTAATAATTCAAATATTGATAAAGAAAATAATGACATAAAAATTGATGAAGCTATTAATATTAAAACTATAAAAATAATTGCAATAAATGATAGTTGGATAGAAATCCAAAATAAAAATGGTAAAATAATTATAAGTAAAATACTTAAAAAAAATGAAAATATAAAAATAGATTATGACAAAGAATTAAAATTACTAGCTGGTAATGCAGGAGGAATTAATATAGAGATTAATAATACAGTTATCAAAAATTTAGGAAAAGATGGTGAAGTAAAAAGAGATATTTCTTTAAATTATATTGATTTATTAAAATTTAATAAATGAGCATATTATGAGTATTAGACCTTATAGAAAAATTATTAGAAAAAAAACAAAAACTATTATGGTAGGAAATGTACCCGTAGGTGGAGGAAATCCTATTACAGTCCAAACAATGACTAATACTATTACCTCAAACTCATCTGAAACAATTAAGCAAATTAATAAAGTAGCTGACGCAGGAGCAGATTTAGTAAGAGTTTCATGTCCAGATGAAGATTCAACGAAAGCTCTAAAAACTATAATTAATGAGGTAAAAATACCAGTTATTGCAGATATACATTTTCATTATAAAAGAGCCATAGAGGCAGCGGAAGCTGGAGCAGCATGCCTAAGATTAAATCCTGGAAATATAGGTTCTTCCGAAAGAATTAAATCAGTTATTCAAGCTGCTAAAGATAATAATACGTCAATTAGAATAGGAGTTAACGCAGGCTCTTTAGAAAAAAAATTATTAGAAAAATATAAATCTCCTTGTCCAGAAGCTCTTATAGAAAGTGCTTTAACAAACATAAAAATTTTAGAAGATAATAATTTTACTAACTTTAAGATAAGCGTTAAAGCCTCAGACATATTTTTAGCTGTTAGTGCCTATGAAGGACTTTCTAAATTATGTGATTACCCTCTTCATATAGGGATTACGGAAGCTGGTAGTTTACAATATGGAACTATTCAATCTTCTATAGGTTTAGGAAAACTTCTATGGTCCGGTATAGGAGACACCATCAGGGTATCATTATCAGCTGACCCAGTAGAAGAAGTTAAGGCTGGCTTTCAAATTCTAAAATCTCTAGGTATAAGAAATAGAGGAGTTACAATAATATCTTGCCCTTCATGTGCTAGACAAAATTTTGATGTCATAAATAGTGTCAAAATTATAGAAAAAAGACTTGAACACATAAAAGAAACTATATCTATTTCTATTATAGGATGTGTTGTAAATGGTCCTGGTGAAGCTAAACAAACTAATATTGGTATTACGGGGGGTGGAAATAAATTCCATCAAGTATATGTTAATGGAAATAAAAGTCATAGAATAGAACAAGAAAGATTTGTTGACCATGTGGTTAATTTAACCGAAGAATATATTAAAAAAGTTAAATACAATGACTAATAAATTACAACCAGTTAGAGGAACTCATGACCACTTGCCTCAAGATATGCAAGTGTTTAACCATATTATTGAAAGAGCTCAAAATATATCCCTTAGATATGGTTTTAAACCATTTTCTACTCCTATTTTTGAATTTTCAGAAGTATTTAAAAAAACCTTAGGAGATGGTTCAGATATCGTAACAAAAGAAATGTACACATTTAGAGATAAAGGAGATGAGGAAATTACTCTAAGACCAGAAGGTACAGCAGGTATAATAAGAGCTATTATTTCCAATGGCTTAACTCATGAAATGCCACTCAAAGTATTCTACAATGGCCCAATGTTCCGATATGAAAGGCCACAAAAAGGACGTTTAAGACAATTTCATCAAATAGGAGTTGAACTTGTAGGAGCTCAAAATGAATTAGCGGACACAGAGGTAATATCCTGCGGCAATAGATTATTAGAAGAACTAAATATCGAAAAGCACATAGATTTACAAATTAATAGTTTAGGAAATATATCGGACAGAAAAATATATATTCAAAATTTATTAGAATATCTAAATTCATATAAAAATAAGCTTTCCAAAGATAGCCTAAATAGACTAGATAAAAACCCGCTAAGGATACTTGACTCTAAAAACCAGGAAGATATAGATGTTTTAAAAAATGCACCTATTATTTCAGATTATTTAAACGAATCTTCTAAAAATAAATTTATTAATATTCAACAAAACCTAAAATCACTAGGTATTTCATTTAATTTAAATCCTAAATTGGTAAGAGGCCTAGATTATTACAATGATTTAACTTTTGAATTTGTCACTAACGAATTAGGCTCTCAAGGAGCCGTTATTGCTGGTGGAAGGTATGATGGATTAATGAAACAAATGGGAGGTCCAGACTTACCAGGAATAGGATGGGCTGCCGGCCTAGAAAGAATAAGTTTGTTAACTAAAATTAGTGAAATAAAAAATAATCTAGTTACTGTTATACCTTTGGGTTCAAATAGTGAAAAATTTTGTTTAAACTTAACAGAAAACCTTAGATTAGAAAAAATACAAGTAAATATGGGTTACTCTGGAAACCTTAAAAAAAGGCTTCAAAATGCAAATAAAAGTAATTCTGATTATGCAGTTATAATTGGAGATGAAGAACTTGAAAGAAATCAAGCAATTGTCAAAAATTTAATAAACGGAAATCAAGAAAACATAAATTTAAATAATATTGTAAACCATCTAAAAAAAATATTGAATTTATTATGATACCTGTTTTAAAAAATAGACTTGAAGAAATACAAAACAAATTCTTAGAAATTGAATCTAAGCTACTTGACACAACAATTGATCCTAAACAAAGATTAATTCTTTCTAAAGAGCATGCTGAACTTTCTCCTATTGTAGAATCAATAAATATTTTCAATACATGTATAAAAGAGATAAAAGATGTAAATGAAATTTTAGAAGAAGAAAATTTAGATCAATCTTTAAAACAAGAAGCGCTTAAGGAACTTAATAACTTAAAAAAAAACTTAGACATTATAAGTGAAAAAACTCAAAAACTTCTTATTCCCAAAGATCCTGACGACAATAGAGACGCCATAATTGAAATTAGAGCAGGAACAGGAGGTGATGAGGCCGCTTTATTTGGTAGCAACTTATTAAGAATGTATATTCGTTTTGCCGAAATGCAAAACTGGAAAATAGAAATATTATCTCTATCTGAAAATGATATTGGAGGAACTAAAGAAGCCTCAGCAAAAATATCTGGTAATAATGTATTTGGAAAACTAAAATATGAAAGTGGCGTGCATCGTGTACAAAGAATTCCTGCGACTGAAACACAAGGCCGAATTCATACTTCGGCGGCTACAGTTGCCATCCTTCCAGTCGTAGAAGAAGTAGATATAAATATTAAAAATTCTGATTTAAGAATAGATACATATCGCGCTCAAGGTGCAGGGGGACAACATGTAAACAAAACAGATAGTGCTGTAAGAATCACCCATATTCCTAGTGGAACAGTAACACAATGCCAAGATGACAAATCACAGCACAAAAATAAAGCAAAAGCTTTAGAGATGTTAAGATCTAAATTATACCAAAATGAAAAAGATACTAGAGATGCCGAAATTAGTGAAAAAAGGAAATCTTTAGTAGGTTCAGGAGATAGATCAGAAAGAATTAGAACATATAATTTTCCTCAAGACAGAATAACCGATCACAGAATACAATTATCTTTAAATAGAATAGAAGAAATATTAGATGGCACTAGATTAATAGAAATAATAGACCCGTTAATCACACAAGATGAAAGTGATAGGTTAACTCAATTAACAGAGAATAAATAAATTTATAATGATATTGTCTAAAATACTGGATGAAGGAAGTCAATTACTTAAAAAATCAAATATTGGCGACCCAAATAGAGAAGCAAAGTTGTTAATATGCCATGCATTAAAAATTAACGAACATGAAATAATTAGCAAACCAAACAAAATTATTAGTGAAAAAGAAATTCAAATAATTAATAAACTTCTAATTAAAAGAGCTAAAAAAGAACCCTATGCCTATATAATTAATAAAAAATACTTTTTTGATATGCAATTTTACGTAAATAAAAATGTTCTCATACCTAGACATGAAACTGAAAATATAATTGAAAATGTCCTAAAAAACAAAGATAAAAATAAAGCTCTAAATATATTAGACTTAGGAACAGGATCAGGTGCTATTTTATTAACTTTATTAAATCATCTGCCATATGCTTATGGTGTAGGAGTTGATATTTCTTTTGAAGCTCTTCGAGTAGCAAAAAAAAATACTGATAAATATAATTTAAGCAACAGATGTTCTTTAATTAATGGTAATTGGGGAAAATCTTTAAAATCAAATTACTTTGATATTCTGATATGCAATCCTCCTTATATAGACGAAAATTCTCTTCACAACTTAGATAATGAAGTAAAAAAATATGAGCCCATTATTGCCTTAAATGGAGGAAAAGACGGGTTAGAAAAATTTTCTAATTTATTGCCTTCTGCATATAACTGTCTAAAAAATAATGGACATGCTTATTTTGAAATTGGATTTGACCAATCAAATAAAGCGCAAAGTTTGTTAAAAAAAAATAAATTTGAAATTAAAAATATTATTAAAGATATATCAGGTTTTGAAAGAATTATAAAAACAGTAATCAAAAAATAATAATATTTAATAAAAATAAAAAAAAACTTGGCATATAGATTTATATGATTAAAATGATTATTTCTAAGCATTTTGTATTTTATACACTATAAATTTTACTTAGAAACTTCCTATTTTTAATTAGTAATAACATTGAATTATTAATGTTAAAAATAATTGTATAGGTTGTATTTTATTAAATAATAAAAAGGATATAATATGAGAGTGTCTACTACTCCCAAAAGAAATAAAAATAGAAATAACGGCTCAAGACGACATAACAATATATCTAGCAATAATTATCAAGGTAATGGTAAAGATACAAAAATAAAAGGTAATGCCATTCAAGTTCATGAAAAATATCAGTCTCTTGCGAGAGATGCAATATCATCGGGTGATATAATTAAAGCTGAATACTATTATCAACACGCAGAACATTATCATAGAGTTCATAAAACCTCTCTATCAAATATAAATGAAAAAAATAATAGAAAACAAAAAGACATAAAAATAAATAAAGATAATGAAGAGATCATTGATACAAAAGATAATAAAGATATTGCTAAATTAGAAAGCAATGAAATTAATTCAGAAAATAATATTGAATTAAAATAATTTAAAACTCTAAAATGTTATAAATCATTCCATAACTTATCCAGCATATCCCTTTCTGAAATAAATGATTCTAAATTCTTATCTTTTAATTTTAAACCTTTAGGCATTCTTATTTTTAGAGGGTTAACTTGCTTGCCTCTAAATATAATTTCATAATGTAAGTGCGGTCCTGTGGACCTACCTGTAGAACCCACATAACCAATTACATCACCTTGCTTAACCCTCCTACCCTTCTTAATAAATTTCGCAAACCTTTCCAAATGAGCATAAGCAGTTTTATAATCAGAATTATGTCTTATTCTAATATAATTACCATATCCTCCATTTCGCCTCGCTGTTTCAACTATTCCATCACCTGCAGCATAAACGGGAGTATTCCTTGATGCTCCAAAATCTACACCTTTATGCATTTTTGTATATCCTAATATAGGGTGCTTCCTTTTGCCAAAATTTGAGGTTATTCTGGCTCCATCCAAAGGTGTTCTCATTAACGCTTTTCTTACACTATTTCCTTCGAAATCAAAGTAATCAAATAAACCAAGATTATATTCATACCTATATAGTGATAACCTTTCTCCTCCTAATATCAAGACTGCGCTTCTGATTGGACCATTTCTAACTAAATCTCCATTTTGGTTATTATGGGACTCATATAGTACTTCAAAACTATCTCCTTTTTTTATCTCTCTCTGAAAATCTACGTCAAAAGAATAAATCCTAACCATTTCCATTAAAACTGATGCAGGTAAACCTGCATTTTTAGCCGCTAAATATAAACTTGATTCAATTTCTCCATAAGATTTTTTAAAAGTAAAAGAAGTAGATTGTTCATATCTATTTATCAAATATTTTTCCTGTTTTTTAAAAACTTCAATAGATCTGATTTTATCTAATTCTATGCTTATACCTCTGATATCTTCTTTATCATTTTTATCTACATATACTTTTATCCGTTGTGTTGCCCTAAGTTTTTTAGGATTAAAAACTTTTTTTAACTCAGAAACAAAATCTAATATATTTTTTTCTGCAATTTTCATATTTAAAAATGCATGAGACATCGTATCTCCTTTTTTAAAAGTAAATATTTTAACATTATACTTATACGGCTCAATTAAACTGATATTTGTCCATTCTTTTACTTTATCTGAAGAGCTTATTGTAGTTGGAAAAGATGTCACTAAAGCTGCTAATTCTGCTTTCGCTTTATTTTTTGAATACTTGCTTACTGTATAATTATCATTGTACCGTTTAATGAGAAATCCCTTATTTCTAGCTTTTTCAATAAAGAAACCTTTTAAAGGTTCAGTATCATTTCCTAAAGCTATAATAATAGAACTACCAGCTCTTAATAAATTTGGATCCATTTCCTTAGATAATATATTGAGAGCTTTATTAATATTTTTTCTACTTTCTCCTGAAGCTAATAACCTTGAAATTAATGAATCACCTTTTTCTATTCTTCCTTCAATTAAATTAGCATTTATAAATAAATCGTCTTCATCCATGTATTCGGAGAATTGTTTATTCTCTTTTGAATCATTGCTTTCAGCTTTTTCATCAGAAATTTTTAATGATTCCTCTATTGGGATATATTTTAAATTAGAAACAGTTTTTTTTGCTGATTCTATAGTGATCTTTTTAGCCAAATATTTATTCTGATTAATTTTTGTTACAATAACTGCTGTTTTACTTGATATAGTTACAGCAAAAACTTTAACCCTGTGATCTTTAGGAAAAATTACTGAAAACCCCACCATTATTTTTTTAGGATCAAACACTGTTGAAAAAGCAGCGACAGCTTCTCTTGCTTCTTTATTATTCCAACCAACTGATTTTAACTGGCCTAATATAGTATCTCCCTTAACAACCTTCTTTTCATTAATAGCTATATCGTTCGATTTTTTTGAACCTTCAATTGCTAATAAATGACGAAATACACCAAAATCATCTCTTTGCACTAAAAATATTTTTCCTTGCATAACTAATGTGACTTTATCTAAATAAGAGTCATTATTTTGATTCTTATAAAAAAGATTAATACTATCTTTAGGCCTTAATTTTTTTAAATCTACTATAGGAGATAATGCCGTAATAATATTTTGTAAATCTTGAAAAGACACTCCTGCGTTGGTTAAAATTTTTGAAAAATTATCTCCTTTTTTAACTATAAAATCATATTCCCCTGGTTTAGGTTTAAATTCTTCTCCATTAACTATAGCATTTATAATATTTAAAAAGATTGGTTCGCTTAGTCTATCTGATATTATCTTATCATTTTTATTCCATGCTAATACAGTCATTCCCTTAAGAAGGGGTACAGCAACAGCAATTAAATCTCTACTATTTTTTTTAAAATAAAAATTTACCTCTTGACCTTCTGGTATTTTTCTTAAATCTAGTCTTCTTTTTAATGCATCAATATATATATTTGATTGGTAATTACTAATATTTAGTTCTCTAAAAACTTTATAAAAAGTGTCTCCTTTTTCAATTTTAATAATAAATCTTTCTTCGGCAAAAGAGTTAAAAGAAATAAAAAAACACAGAAATATAAACAATACTTTATAAAACCAAGCATATATAGAAACATTATAAGTATTAAATTTCATAAACATTATCTTATCTTATCAACTAAACTATTAATTGCATCAATTAAAGTCTCTCTCATGGGACCAGTATTTGAGGTATGCCCCGCATCATCTACAAAAATTAAATTTGCATCTTTCCATTTTTCTGCAATATTAAAAGCGTTTATAGGGGGACATAATAAATCGTATCTACCTTGTACAATTATCCCTGGAATTCCATTTAGTTTATAAGCGTTTCTTAATAATTGATTATCTTCTAAAAAAAAATTATTTTTTATGAAATGCCACTCAATATAAGGTGTATTGGGTTTTAACATATTTTCACCAAAAAATTTCTTATTAAAGCTTTCTGGAATTTTATTTTTTTCACCATCCACCTGAGAAAGTACAGACTCATAATTAGCCCAAATTAAAGCAGCTAACTCAGAGCTAAATTTATCTTTTGAATCTAATTTACTTCCATAAAAATTTATTGCATTTGAGCCAAAATTATCCTTGATTGCTAAATTATTCCATGAATCCCATAAATCAGGCCTAAATAATTTTGCTGAATTAGTAAATGCCCATTCTATTTCATTTTTAGTTCCTAAAAATACTGAACGAACCACCATACCAATAATATTCTTGGGATAAATTTGTGCATATGCTAAAGCGAGAGTTGATCCCCAACTACCCCCTACTACCATCCATTTGTTTATTTTTAATTTTTTTCTAATCTTCTCTATATCATTAATAATAAAACTAGTAGTATTATTAATTAGTCCTCTTTTAGGAAGAGATTTTCCTGCTCCTCTTTGATCAATAAAAACAACTTTAATTTTTTTAAAGTTAAACAGATCCCTATGGCTTTTTTGACAACCACTTCCGGGCCCCCCATGTAAAAATACAATAGGTAGACCATCTGGATCTCCCACAACCTCATAATATATTTCATGTCCATCATTAGTTTTTAAACTGGAAACTTCATAAGCTTCAGGAAAATTATTATCTTGTATCATAGACATTTTTAGCTTCCTTACTTGCATTAATTAATAACTTCTAGTAAATAGTAATGAAGATAACAATAATTATTTTAATAATTATAAAAGTCAAATAAAGATATATAGGATTTTCAATATGAAAAAAGATACGCATCCTGATTACCATGAGATTACTGTTATAATGACAGATGGATCAGAATTTAAAACAAAGTCGACTTATGGTAAAGCTGGAGACAAACTTAAACTAGATATAGACCCTAAATCACATCCAGCTTGGACTGGTGGTCCTGCTGTAGTTAGGGATGATGTAGGACAAGTAGCTAAATTTAATAAACGTTTTGCTGGTCTTAAAATTTAGTTCTTTTCTTCTATTAATTTACAAGCTGAATATATTTTTTTAGGAATATTAACCACCTTTTTTTGTTGGTACCTATCGACATAAACATGTACAAAATATCCTACTGCGCAAGGATCATTTTCTCCAACTTTAAATATTCCAATTTCATATTGAACACTTGAATTTCCAAGTCTTTTTATAACAATACCTACATCTACGATTTCAGGATAACTTATTGATTTGAAATAACGACATCTTATTTCAGGAGTAACTCCAATAAAATCTGAATTAAGAGGATCAAAACCTGCTTTTTTAATTAAAAAATAATTTACGACTGTATCAAAAATAGAATTATATATTCGATTATTAATATGCCCATAAAAATCATTATCTCCCCACCTAGTTGAATAAGTATGCCACCATTTGTAATCTTCACGGCATCTTGTTTCAGGAGGCCATATTATTTCTTTATTATTACTCAAAACTTATCATCCTTTAAAAAAACTTTTAGCTTTAGTCAAAGCTGCAATCTTAGATTTTTTGATGCTTTTTACTCGTGAAATTTCTTCATCTAATTTTAATAAATAGATATCTAAATCATCAATTGAAAAATTATCAAGATTTTCACCTACTTCATAAGATTTCTTTTTAATTAAATTTTCTTCTTCATCCATTTTTTACTCGCCAATATTTACTTCTTATTTTATTACATTTTTATTATATTCTTAAATGTATAATAAAGGATATCAAAAATGAAAAATTTATTTAATGAAGAAATGGAATGTATAGAAATATTAGATTACGGAGGTCCGGAGAAACTTCAATTAACAAAAAGACAAATTCCTGAAATTAAAGAGGGAGAAGTTTTAATCAAAGTTCATGCAGCTGGAGTAAATAGACCGGATATTATGCAAAGACAAGGATTATACCCTCCACCTCCAGGTGCTAGCGATATTCCTGGTTTAGAAATATCAGGAGAAATAGTATCTATAAATTCAAGTTTAAAAAATTTTAAAATTGGTGACAAGGTATGTGCACTAGTATCTGGTGGAGGCTATGCTACTTATTGTGTTGCTCCTGAAAAACAAATATTACCAATACCTAAAGGTTTAACTTATATTGAAGCAGCCGGAATTCCTGAAACATTTTTTACTGTTTGGACTAATGTATTTGAAAGAGGTAAACTCCAAAAAGGAGATAAAATTTTAATTCATGGTGGAGCAAGTGGTATAGGAACTACAGCAATACAACTAGCAAAAGTATTTGGTGCTGAAGTTATTACAACTGTAGGATCTGACTCAAAAATAAATAAAACAAAACAATTAGGAGCAAATTTATCTATAAACTATAAAACTAATGATTTTGTTAAAGTTATTAATGAATATACGAATAATAAAGGAGTTAATTTAATTTTAGATATTGTTGGGGCCAATTATTTTGAAAAGAATTGCAAAATTTTATCAAAAAATGGAAAGCTCATAATTATAGCTTTTCAGGGAGGGTTCGAAAAAAAAATAAATATGCTCCCAATTTTAACTAAATGGCTGACTATAACTGGCTCTACTTTAAGGCCAAGATCAGTTGAAGAAAAAGGTAATATAGCAGATCAATTATATAAAAAAGTTTGGCCAATTATTGAAAAAAAGTTAGTAATGCCTCAAATATATGGTACTTACAATCTTAAAGATGCAAATAAAGCGCATGCTGCAATTGAAGCTAGTGATCATATAGGGAAAATTATACTTACTAATACTTAATTATTTGATTAAAATAACTTTTAAAAACTGGAGATAAAAATATGCCTTTGCCATTAATGCCACAAGCAACAGCTATTTGGCTAATAGAAAATACAACACTTTCCTTTGAACAAGTTGCCGATTTTTGTGGGCTACATGTACTAGAAGTTCAAGGAATAGCTGATGAAGAAGTCGCAGCAGGAATTAAAGCTAAAAATCCAATTGCAAGTGGCGAGTTAACTTTAGAAGATATAAAAAAATGTGAAAAAGATACAAAAAAGAGACTGTCTATAGCTATTTCAAAGGTAAAACTATCTACCAAAGCAAAAAAATCTCCTAGATACACACCTTTATCTCGAAGACAAGATAGACCTAATGCAATAGCTTGGCTTATAAAATTTCATCCTGAAGTCTCTGACGGACAAATTTCCAAATTAATTGGTACAACCAAATTTACAATAAATCAAATAAGAGAAAGAACTCATTGGAATATAGCTAACGTATCTCCAAAAGATCCAGTTATGTTAGGTTTATGTAAACAACTTGATTTAACAGCAGTAATTGAAAAAGCTCGTCGTTCATCCAGATGGAAAGAAATGCAAAATGAATCAACTTCAAATAAAGAATTAGATAAAAGTGGTATGCAATATGGACTAGTAAAAAAAGAAGACCATATAGATGATGAACAATCTAATCAAGAGCAAGAAAATGTTAACCAAATTTTTGAGAATTTATCAGAGTCTAATAATAATTAATTACGAAAGTAATTCTATTGATATTTAATAAACACAAAATAGAAAATATACTAGAATCTATTTCTCAAATAAAAGTATTAGTTATTGGAGATATAATGCTAGACGACTACGTATTCGGTAAAGTTGAAAGAACTTCGCCTGAAGCTCCTATTCCTATACTTAAAAATATTAGTCAAAAATCTATAATTGGAGGTGCAGGTAATGTATTAAATAATTTATCTGCATTAAATGTTAAAACCTCTTTTATTTCAGTAGTGGGTAAAGATCAACCAGCTAAAGAAATAATCAAACAAGTAAATAAATTAAAAAATATTGAATATGCGCTCTTAAACGATACGGAAAGAAAAACTACAGTAAAAACTAGATATATTGCTGATGGTCAACAAATATTTAGATCTGATGAAGAGTCAGTTTCAAAATTATCGCCTAAAATTAAAACAAAATTTTTTAATTATTTTAAATTATTTTTAAAACAATCTGACATCGTAATATTTTCAGATTATGACAAAGGTATATTTATGGATGATTTTTGTCAAAAACTAATAAGATACGCAAATAAATGTAAAAAAAATGTCATAGTTGATCCAAAAGGAAATAATTTTTCTAAATACCGTGGATCCTATTTCATTACTCCAAATACTAAAGAAATTTATAAAGCAACTAAAGTATTACCAAATAAAGAAAAAAATATTCAAGAAGCAGGAAATATAATTATAAATAAAAAATGGTCTAAAAATGTCTTATTAACCAGGGGTTCAGAAGGCCTATCTATTATTGGAAAAAATAAAATATCTCATTTAGAGGCAGAAACCCATGAAGTTTTCGATGTTACTGGTGCTGGAGACACTGTAATATCTTTATTTTCTGCAGCGCTAGCAGCAAATTATTCTAATGTAGATGCAGCAAATTTTGCTAATATTGGTGCGGGAATAGTAATAAAAAAATTAGGAACTAGCGTAGTGACTATCCCGGAACTAAAAAATGCATTTTCAAATAATAACTTAAACTTTAAAATTAATGATAAAATTGAAATAAAGAAAAGAATTCGAATTTGGAAAGAAAAAAACTTTAAAATTGGCTTTACTAATGGATGTTTTGATTTAATCCATTCTGGGCATATTGATCTGCTTAGTAAAGCAGCCCAAAAATGTGATAAACTGATAGTTGCCTTAAATACTGATTCTTCAATTAAAAAAATTAAGGGTGAAACAAGACCAATACTTGATTTAAAGTCTCGCATAAAACTAATTGCGGCTTTAGAAGTAGTAGATATGGTTACGAGCTTTAATGAAACCACACCATTAAATTTAATAAAAGCATTTAAACCAGATTTTCTCATTAAAGGAGCTGATTATAAAATTAATGAAGTAATAGGCGGAAACTATGTTAAGAGCTATGGTGGAAAAGTCATAAGAATAAAACTTACTAAAAATCAAAGTACTTCAAATTTAATAGAAAAAATTAAAAATAATAAGCAAAAATATTGAAAAGCAACCAATCTATAAAAGCCCCAGGTTTAAAATATATAATCTTAATGTTTTTATTTATTGGTTTATCAATTTTAATTTATATTTATTGGTATTTTCAGGTATCGGAAAATTCTAAAAATTATTTAATAAATTATAAAGAAAAATTAAGTCATCAAGATATTAAAATTGAATGGGCTGAAATTGAAACTAAGGGTTTTCCATATAGAATTGAGCATAATATTAATGATATAAAAATTAAATTTAATGATCATATTATAGAATCAAAAAATATAAAATTTATAAACCAGCCATGGAATTTTAGGCATTTTCTCATCAAACTTGAAAATAATATTAACTTGCAAAATAAAGACCAATCTATAAAAATATTGAATGAAAACCTAATTAGCTCACTAATAATAGAAAAAGATTTAACTAAAAGATTATCTATTCAAAGCAATTTATTAAATATACTTTTTAGAGATATTTCAATAAAATTATTAATGCCAGAATTTCATTTTAGAAGCACCAATAAAGAAAATATCGAAGCATTTATATCTGCAAATACCTTATTAATTAATGACTTAAATAGCATGCAAATTGATAAGATAATTATTGAAGCAGATATTTTAAATACTAATAACTTAAATAATCAAAGTTTAATAAGTTGGTCAATCATGAATGGCGGAATAGATATTAAAAATTTTACTTTTATTATAAATAACAACCCATTATATTTTAACGGGTTTTTAGGCTTAGACAAAAACTCAGAAATCTTAAGTTCAATATCTTTAAAAGGACAAGGTGTAGAAGACCTCTTAAAGATTATGAAAAAGAAAAATATAATAAATTCTGATATTTATAAAGCGAGTAATTTAATAATTAAAACAATAAATATATCATCGAAATTAATAGATAAAGAACCAACATACTCTTTAAATAGCCAAAATGGTGAATTATACTTTATGAATATTAAGCTATTAAAATTGGTAGATTTAAAAAAGTATTTTTTAAATTAGTCCTGTTTTGCTGAAATTATTCCTTTTCTTATGGTTCTGGTTTTAGTAAATAATTTTTCTAATGCCTCCCCATCTTGCCACCTTATACTTTTTTGTAATGCAGTTAAATCTTCGATAAAACGACCTAACATTTCTAATACAGCATCTCCATTGTTTAAAAATACATCTCTCCACATTATAGGATCAGAAGCTGCTATACGTGTAAAATCTCTGAATCCGCCAGCTGAATATTTTATAACCTCTGTTTTCAGATGATCCTCTAACTCTGCTACAGTCCCTACTATTGAATATGCAACTAAGTGAGGTATATGAGAAGTTATAGCTAGAACTCGATCATGATATTCTGCATCCATTAAAGTTACTGACATACCAGCTTTTTTCCATAAATAACTTACTTTGTTTATAGAATCTTTTTTTGTATCTTTAGTGGGTGTTAGAATACACCAATGTCCTTTAAACAACTTTTCAAAACCTGCCTCTGGTCCTGATTTTTCTGTACCAGCAATTGGGTGTCCTGGAACAAATTCTACACCTTTAGGTAATAAAGGGATAATTGAATCTATTATAGACTTTTTTATAGACCCCACATCAGTCAATATAGCTCCTTGTTTGATACTGCTAGAGCATTCTTTGATTATATTTTCCATAGCTCCTACAGGTACACCAAGCACTATTAAATCGGCATTCCTTACAGCATTATTTAAATCATCAGCAACCTCATCTACAATATTTAATTTTTTAATTTTAGTACGAGTTTCTTCAGTTCTTGAATACGCTATTATTTTCTTCGCTAAAGAATTATTTTTAACTATTCTTGCCAAAGAAGAGTTTATTAACCCAAAACCTATGAAAGATATTTGTTTAAATTGTTTTTCCATCGTATTTAATTTCTTTCTTTATTATTCATTGAGACTGCACCTATAATTTTTAACTCAATTAAACTTTTAACTGAATTTTTCTTTATATCATTCAAATTTTTTAAAGCATCTTTTTGCGAAACACTGTTTTTAGCAAAAAGAATTATTACTTCTTTATTTGTTTTAGAAGCTTTAGCTAAAATTAAATAATTATTTATCGAAAGATATTTATCAAATGATCTCTCATAAACATTTTTTATTAATGTAATATATATCACCTTATTATGTTTTGAAAATTCTAAAGCCTGAGAACTTAAAATATACCCCTTTGTATCTTCGTATAAATTATCATATAAATTTCCAATTATATTTACACTATTAATGCTTAAAAGATTTTGCCACCAATTATTTTTATTACTTGGTAAAGGTAAAACTAAAATATGATTCACATCATTAGGTAAAATGCTAATAGACTTTTTAATATTGGTAATTTTATTATAATCCATAGTAATACCGAAATAATCCTTTACCAAAACTTCTAATTTAGAAACATATGATACTTTTAACTTTCCTTGCATAGAAATATATGCTCCGATCATTGTACGCCATAGTTTTAATAAAACTTCTTTAGGAAATTCGCCACTATGCCTGTTAAGTAAAGCCATTAACACTTCATGTTCTCTTGCAGGCCTATAAATTATTGAGTTTCCTTTAGTATTTTTTGATTTTTCAAAAGCTATATTTTTAACATAAATAGATCGTTGCATAATAAGCTTATGTATTTTTTGATCAATTACATCTATTTTATTACGGATAAAATTTAAATTATCTACTTTATTTAGCTCACTTTTCTTAACAATTTTCTTATTTTTATCTTTACTTTTAGACTTTATAGGAGGCATAACCTTATCCATAAATAATATAAAATACTTAATTTATATATTTATATATTATAATTATAAAAATAACCATTATGATTAATTATTATATATACTAAATAATAAATATCGTCTGTAAGAAAAAATATTAAAGGAAAATATTATTAATAATACTAATATGAAAATAAGCAAAACTCTTGGACCTGTAAAATTAAAATTAGAGGGAGGCCAAACCTTAAATTCAGCTAATATTGCATATGAAACATGGGGAAAGTTAAATAATGAAAAATCAAATGCAATACTAGTATGTCATGCATTAACTGGTGATCAATTTGCTACAGAAATTAACCCTATTACAAAAAGAAATGGATGGTGGGAGAACTTAATTGGTCCTAATAACATTTTGGATACTAATAAATATTTTATTATATGTTCCAATGTTTTAGGTGGTTGTATGGGAACAACAGGACCATCTTCAATAAACTCAGATACTGGCAAGGAATATGCCATGAATTTTCCAATATTTACTATAAAAGATATGGTTAATTTACAATTAAAACTAATTGATTTTTTGAAAATAGATCAACTATTTTCTGTGATAGGTGGGTCAATGGGAGGCATGCAAGTATTAGAATGGGCAGCTACATATCCTGAAAGAATATATTCTGCAATACCTATAGCAACTTCATTTAGACACTCAGCTCAAAATATTGCTTTTCATGAAGTTGGAAGGCAAGCCATAATGAATGATCCTAACTGGCATAAAGGTAATTATCAAACTAGTACAGAAAAAAAACCAAAACATGGATTATCAGTTGCTAGAATGATTGCACATATTACTTATTTATCAGAAGGTGCCTTTCAAAAAAAGTTTGGTAGAGATATGCAAAATAAAGTATTATCTTGGGGTTTTGATGCTGATTTTCAAGTTGAAAGTTATTTAAGACATCAAGGGAGTTCTTTTGTAGATAGATTTGATGCTAATAGTTATTTATATATTACAAGAGCAATGGACTATTTTGATTTAGCCAATCAATTTGACGGTAATTTATCTCAAGCATTCAAAAATACTAAATGTAAATTTCTTATTATTTCTTTTACAAGTGATTGGTTATTTCCAACTTCAGAAAGTTTAACGATAGTAGAAGCACTAAATAAAACAGCTGCAAATGTAAGTTTTATTGAAGTAGTATCTGATAAAGGTCATGACAGTTTCTTACTTAAAGTCGATGAATTTCATAACATATTAAATGGTTTTATATCTGGCGTAGCGCGAAAAAAAGGACTTATATAACTATTATGAAAAGTAATAAAAATGAAAATATAATATCAAAATTAACAAAAAGTAACTCTAAAGTCTTAGATATAGGTTGTGGTAATGGAGATTTATTAAAATACTTAGAAGAAACAAAAAATATAAATGGACAAGGAATTGAGATAAGTCATCAAGGAGTTCAAGATTGTGTATCAAAGGGCCTTTCTGTAATTCAAGGAAATGCTGATACAGATTTAAAACATTTTCCTGATAACTCATTTGATGTAGTAATTTTAAGTAGAACACTTCAAGCAACACATAAACCAAAAGAAGT
>CEVN01103541.1_pt1 | contig 17582 bp, 15 predicted proteins | sample 427041 | NCBI WGS metagenome assembly CEVN01 (sample SAMEA2623463, study PRJEB7988) | marine metagenome | biome: marine biome (ENVO:00000447); feature: surface water layer (ENVO:00002042); material: "saline water (ENVO:00002010), including plankton (ENVO:xxxxxxxx)" | depth 5 m
TTAATTATGAATTTATTGTCTTCTACATCAGTTTTTGGTTTTTATACACTAGTTAGTAGGGTTTTGGGCTACTTAAGAGATATCTTAATAGCAATTTTTCTAGGAACAAGTATTTATGCAGATGCTTTCTTCGTTGCTTTTAGATTGCCAAATACATTTAGGAGATTATTTGCAGAGGGAACATTTAACGCAGCGTTTATCCCAAGTTATACCGAGGAGAAAATTAAAGGGAAAAAATCAGGAAAAAAATTTGCAGATGAAATTTTTAGTTTGCTTTTGTTTTTCTTAATTTTATTAATAATTATTATTGAAATATTTACTCCATTTTTAGTTTACTTGATTGCTCCGGGCTTTTTTGAAAATACAGAAAAATTTAATTTAGCAATTGAATTTACAAGAATAACTTTCCCCTTTTTACTTTTTGTAAGTTTATCATCTTTGCTTTCAGGTATTTTAAACACAAACAATAAATTTGCAGCTGCAGCTGCAGCACCAATTATTCTTAACATTGTGTTAATCTTCTTTCTATTAATATCTTTTTATTATAACCATAGTATCGCAAAAAGTTTATCAATTGGCGTAACTTTAGCCGGCATACTACAATTTATAATTTTAATCATTTTTACTAAAAGTTTTTATGTACCCTCAATTAAATTTATTTTTAAATTCTCAAAAGCTATAAAAAATTTTTTTAAAAAATTGTTACCAAGCATCTTTGCTTCAGGGATAACTCAGATAAATATTTTAGTAGGTACAATTATAGCCTCATTTCAATCTGGGGCAGTATCCTATTTATATTATGCTGATAGAGTTTATCAAATAAATTTGGCTATTGCAGGTATAGCAGTCGGAACTGTTGCACTACCTAATCTTGCAAAGAGTATAAAGCTTAATGACAAATTTTCTACGAACCAAATCCAAAATAAGTCAATCGAGTTGTCTTTACTGTTTTCAATTCCAGCAACATTTGGATTATTAATCGCGTCCAACCAAATAGTAAATTCTTTATTTGGTTATGGATCTTTTGATATTTCAGATGTTTTTTATACCTCGTTGGCAGTAACATTTTTTGCTTTAGGTGTTCCTGCTTTTGCTCTTATTAAAGTTTTATCAAATTTTTATTTTGCAAGAAATAATACGATAGTTCCTTTTTATATTTCTTTATTAAGTATGATACTTAACATTCTGATAAGTGTTTCCTTATTTAAAAAATATGGATTTATTATAATTCCAATTGCGACATCGCTTTCAACTTGGGTTGCTGTAATAACTTATTTTATTTTGCTAAAAGGAAAAAGTTTAATTGAATTTGGAAATAAATTGCTATCAAACTTTTTAAAAATTTTAATTGCAACAATGTTTATGAGCCTTTTTCTATATTTTGGTTTAGATTATTTTGAGGATAAGTTTGAATACTCTTATAAATTTAAATTAATTTATTTAGTAATTATGATAGGTTTATCAACAACTATATATCTATTAATTGCTAGGCTTTTAGGTGTACTAAGTCTGAAGAATTATAATGTAAAATGAACAAAAATTTCAAGAAGTTAGTTTTTTCGGGAGTTCAACCAACTGGAAATCTTCATCTTGGTAACTATTTGGGTGCAATAAAAAACTTCGTAGAACTTCAAAAAGATATGGATTGCATTTATTGCGTGGTTGACCTACATGCAATAACTGTATTTCAAGATCCTAAGGACTTAAAAAATAATATTCTGGAAACTGTTGCTGGCTTTTTAGCTTGTGGTTTAGATTTTAAAAAAAGTATAATTTTTAATCAATCTTCTGTTAGTGGCCATGCTGAATTAGCTTGGATTTTTAACTGTGTATCTAGAGTTGGATGGATGAATAGAATGACTCAATTTAAAGAAAAGGCAGGTTTAAATAAAGAAAACGCCAGTGTTGGATTGTACGTGTATCCGAATTTAATGGCTGCCGACATATTATTATATAAAGCAACACATGTTCCAGTTGGAGATGATCAAAAACAGCACTTGGAATTATCTAGAGACATAGCGCAAAAGTTCAATAAAGATTTTAAAAGCAATAATTTTTTTCCAATACCGGAGCCACTTATACAAAAAAATTTTTCAAGGGTGATGAGTCTGAGAGATGGAAAAAGAAAAATGAGCAAATCTGATGAATCAGACTATTCACGGATTAATTTGACAGATAGCAAAGATGATATAAATAAAAAAATTAAAAAAGCAAAGACAGACTCTCTATCTATACCTGAAAAAATTGATGAGCTAAAGGATAGACCTGAAGCTTTAAACTTATTAAACATTTATTCATCAATTACAAATTCGCAACTCGAACAAACATTAAAAAATATGTCGGGCAAGGATTTCTCAAAATTTAAGAAAAATCTTTCAGAGGTTTTAATTGATACCATTTGTCCCATAGGAAAAAAAATAAATGAAATAAGAAAAGATAAATCTTATTTGATAAAAATAATCGAAGAAGGATCTAATAAGGCTAGGGATATATCTGACAGAAATTTAACCCAAATTAAAAAAATTGTGGGATTTATTTAACCCTATTTTTGTGATAAAAATCCTCTTATGATTTATACAGAAAATACTCCCAATCCAAATGCGCTAAAATTTGTATCTAAAAACATATTTTCAGAGGTTGGAGTACAAGAGTTTCAAAAAAAAGACGAAAAAAAAATACAAAATAGTTTTATTAAAAATTTACTTCAATTCGATGGTGTTGAATTAATCTTAATATCCAAAAATTTCATAAGCGTTAAAAAATCTGATTCAGTTAGCTGGGATAAACTAAGACCATCTATAATATCAGAAATTAACGATTATTTTGAAAAAAATGAAAAACCTATATTAATTAAAAATCAAAAAGAAAATGAAGAGATAGAAGATAAAGAAAATGATTTAATAATAAAACAAATCAAAGAAGTACTTGATACTAAAATTAAACCAGCAGTTTCTAAAGATGGTGGAGATATCAAGTTTGTTTCCTTTAAAGATGGGACTGTCAATGTAGAATTAAGAGGGAGTTGCTCTGGTTGTCCAAGTTCAGTTATGACTCTTAAAAATGGTGTTCAAAATTTGTTGCGCCATTATGTTAAGGAAGTAAATAACGTTGAAGCAAAATAATTAAATGAAAAAAAATCTGCAATTACCTTACCGAGAACAGCTCTTAGAGCTTGGAAAACTTTATAAAATAAACGAACTAAAATTTTATGCAAAAACAAAAAAGAATTTGACAGTTTCACAAATAGAATTAATTTTGCTGAAAAATAAAATTAGGTTACCAGAACAAAGTTATAATAAGAAAAGAATAGCCGAAATAGAATTCAAAGAGCAAGTTGTAACGAATATTTTTATAACGTTATTTCTAATTGGTTTTGTTGTAAGTTTATTAACGACCAGGCCTTTAATAAAGTTGGTTACAAGCGAAATAAAATTTACTCACGTCGCAAAAGAGTATAAGTCTAATCTTCAAAAAAACCTTAAAGGAAGTAAAGATTTTAATTCTTCTGCCAAAAAGCCTTTAAGTCAAGACGATGATTTTATAAGTTTAGACACAAAAATAACCCTCAAAATTTTTGAGGATTTCAAATACGATTTGAAAAGTATAAGATTAGGACAAGCGGTAAAACCGGTTTATCTAAGAAGATTTCCTAGAGACCTAAATAAAATTAAAAGCACCCAAAAAAAGAAGGATACATTTATAAAAATTGTAATACCTCTTATCTTAGATGAAAATGATAAGATATTAGAAGATAGAAAAAAGTTATTTAAAATTTTGAGCAAACAATCAAATTCGATGGGAGAAAAAGTCTGGCTAAAAAGAAGATTTAAGGATTATCAGATAGATGGTGAAGACATAGCAGAATTAAAATTAAGAATGGACATCGTTCCGACCTCAATAGCGATTGCTCAAGCCGCTAAAGAAAGTGGTTGGGGAACCTCTAGATTTGCATTGGACGGAAACGCGATGTATGGACAATGGACTTGGGATAAAGAAGGAATCGAACCAAGTGAAAAAGGCAAAAATGAAAGCCATAAAATTTTGAAATTTCCAATGCTGCAGTCATCTGTTAAAGCTTATATGAGAAATTTAAATACTCATAGAGGTTATAGAGAATTCAGAGAAAAAAGATCTGATTTGAGAGATAAAAATAAAAATATTTCAGGACTGGATCTCGTAGAGTACCTTTACAATTATGCTCAAACTGGTTCAGAATACGTAAAAATTTTAAAGAAAATTATCACACAAAACGATCTAACAGACTTTGACAAATCAATTTTGATGAATAGAAATAAAGACACATCTTTGACATTATAAACTATTTTTCTTTTACGACAAACTGAATTCCCAACCATCTCCATCTTCCATCCGACTCTCTCAATGAACAGTTTATTCTTCCTCTTTCAGTTATAAATTTTCCATCTAACAATATTTTCAATTCATTTTTTTTTAAAAAATGTAACTTTGATTTTCTCCATTTATCTTGTTCATTTGAGTAACAATTAATATTACTTAAATTGTCAATATTATCAAAAAAAATAATTTTTACATCAGGCGGGTTATTTTTGTTAGAAATATATTTTTCACTTGGAAGAATTGTTTTGTACTGAAAAGGTATTGTTTTCAATAAGTTTTTGAATCTTTTTTCATTACCATATTTTTCATTGATTGGAAATCTAGGCAATTCAAATTTATCTTTTGTTTTATCGGCAACACCTGAATGTTGACCAAATGCATAAATAAATCCTAAATCTTTAACAATTTTTTTGAATGAATTTTTATATTCTCCAAATGGATAAGCAAAAAATTTTGTTTTATGATTTAGTTTTGAATTAAAAATTTTAATTGATGTTTCGAGATCATTTTTAATTTCTTCGTCACTTTTATCAACAAGGTAATCATGGGAATGGCTATGATTACCAATATGAACAAAATCAAATTTAGATATCTCTTTAATTTCATTCCAATCCATATAACCTCTAGATCCGATGGTTTCTGTATTAATGAATATAATAAATGGAATTTTTTCTTTTTTTAAAATAGGCCAAGCATTTTTATAAAATGATGAAAAACCATCATCTATAGTTAATAATATTTTTTTTCTATTATTACTTTCATTAATTAACAGGTCAAATTCGTTATGAGATACAAATTCAAAATTTGATTTTTTTATTAAATCCAAATGTAACTTAAAATCCTCAATACGTATATTTGTCGAAGGGTACTTGTTTTCTTCAAAACGATGATACATTATTACGATAATCCCATTATCTTTAAAGATTTTGGTCTCAGAATAGGAATTGTTTGTAAAGCATAAAAAATTTATAAATAAAAAAATGATAAATAATTTTTTAATAATTAGTTTCACAGGTAAAAATAATTCTATTGGCTTAATGGTTAATAGTAAATTTTTCATAAAAAAATTTCAAACTAATATAAAAAATAACGAGATGCTTGTGGACAATATATTGCAACTTATTAAAGAAAAAAATGTTAAAATTGATAAAAATTTTTCAGTTATTGTAAATATTGGTCCAGGAAGCTTTTCCGGTATAAGGATCTCATTAGCAGTAGCAAAGGGTATTAAATTAGCAAAAGGAACCAAACTGTATGGTTATTTAGACACTGATTTACCTGAATTTAATGTTAAAAATATTAGTTTATTAATTAAAAAAAATTTAATAGAAAATAATTTGATTAAACCAGTATATTTAAGTTAAATTATAATTATTATGAGTGAGATTGAAGAAAAGTGTAAAAATAAAGGAGTTAGACTGACGGATCAAAGGCGACTAATAGCTAAAGTTATGTCTGATTCAAAAACAACCTATGGATCAAAAGATCACCCAGACGTTGATGAGTTACATAAAAGGGTAAGTTCTTTAGATAAAAATATTAGTATTGCCACTGTTTACAGAACCGTGAAACTCTTCGAAGAAGCTGGAATAATTGAAAGACACGATTTCAAAGAAGGTAAATCTAGATATGAACCTTTAACAGAAGAGCACCATGATCATCTTATAGATATTAACAGCGGTGAGATCATTGAGTTTGTTAACAAAGATATTGAAGAGTTACAAAAAAAAGTTGCTCAAAAACTTGGATATAAATTGGTGGACCACAAGCTAGAATTATACGCAACAAAAATTAAAAAAAATTAACGCTTTGTCAAAAAAAATTTTCATTAAAACTTTCGGATGTCAAATGAACGAATACGATAGTAATCGGATAGCTGATTTAGCGATAGAACAAGGGTATATTCTAACAGACAAAATTCTAGATACAGACTGTTATGTTCTAAATACTTGCCACATAAGAGAGAAGGCAACGGAAAAAGTTTATTCAGATGTTGGAAGGTTAAAGAAAAAATTTAGAAATAAAAAAAAGCCTATTGTTTTAATAACAGGATGTGTTGCACAAGCTGAAAACGAAAATATGTTAAAAAGAGAACCATATATTGATGCAGTAATAGGACCTCAGTCTTATCAACATATATCTAAAATTTTATCTGAATTAGATAAGCGAAAGAAAAAAATTAACTCTACGGAATTCGATGTAATAGAAAAATTTGACAAGATAAGTAAAATCAAAAATACAGAATCAAAAGTTTCTTCTTTTATAACTATTCAAGAGGGATGTGATAAATTTTGTAATTTTTGTGTTGTTCCATATACTCGAGGACCGGAATTTTCAAGGTCACCGGTTGATATAATTAATGAAGCAAAAAATTTAATATCCAATGGCGCAAAAGAGATCACATTGTTGGGGCAAAATGTTAATGCATATAATTACACTAAGGGTAAAGAAAAATTTAAACTATCATATTTAATTAATAATCTTGAAGGTTTAGAGAGATTAAAAAGAATTCGATATACAACATCTCATCCTAAAGATATGTCGAAAGATCTTATTAACTGTTATAGAAATACAAAAAAACTTATGCCATTCCTTCATTTACCAGTTCAAAGCGGTTCTAATAATGTGTTAAAAAATATGAATCGAAAGCACTCTAGGGATGAATATCTAGCAATAATTAAAGACTTATTAAAAATCAGACCAAATATGAAATTTTCTAGTGATTTTATTGTTGGGTATCCAGGTGAAACTGATAAAGATTTTGAGGACACAATCTCATTAGTAAAAGAAGTTAATTTTATAAATTCCTATTCATTTATCTATAGCCCAAGACCAGGAACTCCAGCTTCGAAAATTGAAAATGTGAACAATACAATACAAAAAAAAAGGTTAATAACGTTACAAACTTTACTAAAAAATATACAGATTAAAAAAAATCATAATGAAGTTGGAAAATTTAAAGAAATTTTAGTTGAAAATAAGTTAAAAAATCAAGAAGTATATTTTGGAAGATCAAGTGATCTTACTCCTGTAATTATCAAAGAGGCGAAGAGCTTTGATATAGGAAATATAGTGAAGGTAAAAATTGAGGGATTTAATCATCATTCATTATCTGGAACAAAAAAAATTATTAAAAACGAAGAAGCAGCTTAATGTTAGAGGCAAAAAATTTAAATAAAGAAATTTCTATTAAAAAAATTGATAAGGAAACATCAAATATTAAGATTTTTAACAATAATATTTTGATAGCAATTGTAGGGGAATTTAACAAAAATCTTAATAAAATTGAAAAACTAACCAATACTAAGTTATTTTTTCGTGGAAACTCAATCACAGTAAAAGGGGATGAGCAATCAATTTTAGCCGCATCTAATTCTTTGACATTTCTAGTAAACAAATATCTAGTTACAAATTCTGTGGAGAATGATGATATTATTTACTCCATTAAAAATGGTATTTCTGAAGATATGAAAGAAAACAAAAATAATATTCGATCGATAGACCAAGTTATTAAAACTCCAAGACGATCTGTAATACCTAGATCTAAAAAACAATCTGATTATCTTAAGGCATTATTAAATGAAAATGTAGTGATGTCTTTAGGTCCAGCAGGTACAGGAAAAAGTTATCTTGCTGTTTCAGTAGCAGTAAATATGCTTATGGAGAAAAAAGTAGAGAAAGTAATATTATCTCGGCCAGCAGTAGAAGCGGGCGAAAGACTCGGTTTTTTACCAGGTGATTTAAAGGAGAAAGTTGATCCTTACCTAAGACCTTTGTATGACGCCTTATACGATCTTTTTGGTTTCGATAAAGTTCAAAGAAAAATAGAAACAGGCGAAATTGAAATAGCTCCACTAGCTTTTATGCGGGGAAGAACTTTAAAAAACTCTTTTGCTATTTTAGATGAAGCACAAAACGCTTCTTTGACTCAAATTAAAATGTTTTTAACTAGAATTGGTGAAAATTCTAAACTAGTTGTAAATGGAGATCCCTCTCAAATTGATTTATTAAATAAGAGTCATTCAGGTTTAATACAATCAACTAAAATTTTAAAAAATGTTAAAGAGATTAAATGTATCAAGTTTGATCATAATGATGTTGTTAGACATCCTTTAGTATCCAAAATTATTCAAGCATATAATCATAATAGTAATGATAAAAATTGATGTTTTTGTTGAAGATAAGAATTGGAAAAAGCGTTTATCCAATCCCGTTAAGTATTTAAATAAAAAATCATTAGGTTTAAAGAATTCAATTAAATTGTCAAAAAATAAAAAATATAATTTTTCAGTTGTTCTGTCTGGAAACAAAGAAATCAGAGACTTAAATAAAAAATTTAGAAAAAAAAATAAGACAACTGATGTATTATCTTTTCCTTTTTACGAGAGTAAAATTTTGAAAAAAATTAAAAGAAAAAATATTTATTTAGGAGATATAATATTAAATTATTATAAAATAAATAAAAGAAATTTTGAATATGATTTTGATAGATTGTGGATCCATGGGTTTCTTCATTTACTTGGATATAAGCACGACAAGGATACAGATTTCTACAAAATGAATAAATTAGAAAAGTTGATATTAAAAAAAATTAATTTCAATTAATGTTAAATTTTTTTAATAAAAGAATTTTTATTATATTTATTTTTCCACTTATTTTAGGTGCATTTACGGTTTTAAGTTTTAGTCCATTTAATCTTTTTTTTGTCAATTTTTTATCTCTTCCTTTACTATTTCTTCTAATAGTTTATGTAAAAAAAAAATCAAAAAGTGTATATAGGAAAAAACCCTACCTAAAAAATTTTTTTATATTAGGTACCTCTTATGGTTTTGGATTTTTTCTTTTTGGTATTTATTGGATTTCTAACTCATTGACTTTTGATGACTCTTTTAAATTTTTAATACCATTTAGTTTAATAATAATTCCACTTTTTCTTTCCCTTTTTTTTTCATTACCTATTTTATTAATTGGGAATTACTGCGATAAAAATATTTCCTCAATTTTTTTAATTAGTTTAACTTTTGCTATCGCTGATTTTTTAAGAAGTAAAATCTTATCAGGATTTCCTTGGAATCTTTGGGCGTATAGTATTTCGTCTTCGTTGGAAGGTATTCAGATATTATCGGTTATTGGGCTTTTTTCATTAAATCTTTTAATTATAATAATTTTCTTTTCCCCATCCATTTTATTTGTCAAATCACGGTCGAAATTTTTTTTCATTTCTTTTTTTATCCTGTTAATGTTTGCAAATCATATCTATGGATCTTATAAAATAAATTCAGAAAAAAATTATAAAAATTTAAATAAAATAAATTTTAAAATCGTATCTGCAGGGATAGATTTAAATGAATTTAAGGATGAAACTGAAGTCGTATCAAAATTAATAAAATATAGTGAGCCTATAAAAACAAGAAAAACTATTTTTATTTGGCCCGAGGGTATTTTTTTAGATGATAATTTTTATAAAAAAAAAAATATTAAAGAATTATTCAAAAAAAATTTTTCTGAAAATCATTTGATCATATTGGGTGCTAACACATCTAAAAAATCATCATCTGCAAAAAAATATTTTAATAGTATGATTTTTGTTGATAATAACTTTGGTATTATTTCAAAATATGATAAAAAAAAGCTTGTACCTTTTGGCGAGTTTCTTCCATTCGAAAAACTATTTAATTTTATTGGTCTGAAAAAAATTACACCTGGCTATTCCTCCTTTAAAAAAGGGATAGGAAAAAATATAATTAATATAAAATTCAATTCACAAAATATTAAATTTTTGCCACTAATATGTTACGAAATAATTTTTCCTAATCTAGTAAACAATTCAAAAAATTTTAATTTTATCCTGAATATTTCTGAGGATGCGTGGTTTGGAAAAAGTATTGGGCCGTATCAACATTTTTCCAAAGCAATCTTCCGATCAATTGAAGTAGAAACTTTTACAATCAGGTCGGCTAATAAAGGATTAAGTGCTTTCATTAGTCCCAAAGGAAAAATTATAAAAAGTTTAGCACCCGATGAAATAGGAAATATAGAGTTAGATTTACCAATTTTTGAAACATCCAAAAAACAATTTAAAAAAGATTTGATATTTTTCTTACTTTTAATTACATTTGTATTCACATTTTTTATTTTACGTAAACTTAAAATTTAATGAAATCAAATAAATATTTTTTTACTAGCGAGTCTGTATCGGAGGGTCACCCAGATAAAGTTTGTGATCGCATTTCAGATATGGTTGTTGATACATATCTATCTAAAGATCCTTATTCGAGAGTGGCTTGCGAAACCCTTACAACAACAAACAAAGTTGTTTTAGCTGGAGAGACTAGAGGTCCTGAAATTAAAAAAGACGATATAATAGAAAATGTAAGAAATTGTATTAAAGATATTGGTTATGAGCAAAAAGGGTTTCATTGGAAAAATTGTAATATTGATGTTCATCTTCATTCTCAATCGTCTGACATAGCTATGGGAGTCGACTCCAAAGATAACAAAGATGAAGGAGCGGGCGATCAAGGTATAATGTTCGGTTATGCATGTGATGAAACAGACGTTTTAATGCCTGCGCCAATTTATTATTCACATAAAATTTTAGAGTTAATGGCAATAGACAGAAAAAAAGGTATTGCTGATAAATTAGAGCCTGATTCTAAAAGTCAAGTAACAATGAAATATGAAAACGGCAAACCAACCAAAGTAACATCGGTAGTGATATCTACACAACATTCCTCAAAAGTCAATCAATCTCAAGTTAAAGAAATTGTTAGAAAATATTTAGAGAAATCATTTCCAAAAGATTTACTTTCCGAATTGAGAGAAGAAGAGTTTTATGTAAATCCTACTGGCCAATTTATCATTGGAGGTCCCGATGGAGATACTGGTCTTACTGGTCGAAAAATTATAGTCGACACATATGGCGGAGCTGCACCCCACGGTGGAGGAGCTTTTTCAGGAAAAGACCCAAGTAAGGTAGATAGATCAGCTGCTTATGCGGCGAGATATGTCGCTAAAAATGTAGTTGCATCCAAAATTTCTAACAAATGTTTGATTCAATTATCATATGCAATTGGTGTTTCAAAACCTCTATCAATTTACGTAAACCTTTTTGATGGGGATTTAGAAAAATCAAAATATGTCGAAAAAATAATTCAAGAAAATTTTGATTTAAGTCCGAGAGGAATAAGAGAAATGTTATCTTTAAACAAACCAATATACGAGTGCACCGCAGCATACGGTCATTTTGGTAGAAAGCCAGGATCTAACGGTTCTTTTTCTTGGGAAAAAACTGACAAATCCTCAATTTTTAAAAAGTAGCTCTTGAAAAATATAAAAATATAAATTAAGTATAAGTTAAGTTACCTGGAAGTATGAAATGGGCTTTTGCCCATTTTTTTTTAGGTAGAATAAAATATAATGTTAAACAGAGGTTTAGATAAGCAAGAATTATTAAGGATTGTAGACTCCGTAGCTAATGAGAAATCAATAGATAAGGAGTTAATACTCACTTCAATGGAAACGGCTATTCAAAGAGCCGCATATAGTAAGTTTGGTTTTGATAATTCAATAGAAGCCAAAATAAATAGGGAAAATGGCAGTATAAAGATACATAAGGTTTTAGAGATAGTTGAAAAAGTTGAAGATCCAGTAAAACAAATTACTCTTAAAGATGCTTCCAGTATTGATAAAAAAAATAAGGATTTAAAAATAGGAGATAAGATTTATGAAGAATTGCCCCAAATTGATTTTGGTAGAATAGCAGCACAAAGCGCAAAACAAGTAATTTCACAAAAAGTAAGAGAAGCAGAAAAAAATAGGCAATATGAAGATTTTAAGGATAAACAAGGACAAATTTTAAGTGGTATAATTAAACGAACAGAATATGGAAATGTTATCATAGACCTAGGTAGAGCAGAAGGAATAATTAGAAAAGAAGAATTAATTCAAAGAGAGATATTAAAGAATGGAGACAGAGTAAAAGCATACTGTTCTGAGGTAAAAGAAGATGCAAAAGGACACCAAATATTTCTCTCACGTGCACATCCTCAATTTTTAGCAAGATTATTCTTTCAAGAGGTCCCTGAAATTTATGAAGGTGTTATTGAAATCAAATCTGTATCTAGAGATCCAGGAAGTAGGGCAAAAATATGTGTTAATTCAAAAGATTCTTCATTGGATCCAGTTGGAGCATGTGTTGGAATGAGAGGTAGTAGAGTACAAACAGTCGTTAATGAACTACAAGGTGAAAAAATTGATATTATAAAATGGACGGAAGATCTACCAACATTAGTAGCCGAGTCTTTATCTCCGGCAGAGATACAGAAAGTTTTAATTGACGAACAAAATAAAAGAATCGAAGTAATTTTATCTGAGGAAAATTTAAGTAAAGCCATAGGAAGAAGAGGTCAAAATGTTAGGTTAGCATCAAAATTAATTAATTATGAAATAGATATTTTAACAGACAAGGAAGACTCTGAAAGAAGACAAACAGAATTTAAAGAAAGAACTGAGCTTTTTATAAAAGCACTTGAGGTAGATGAAACTTTAGGACAACTTTTAGTATCTGAAAACTTTCAAAATGTTGAAGATATAGCACAGGCAAGCATAGATGATATTTCAAAAATTGAAGGTATAGAGGATTCAACAGCTAAAGAGTTAATTGAAAGATCAAAAGAATTTTTAGAAAAAGAAAAATTAGAAATAGCTGAAAAATTAAAAAAATTAGGTGTAGAAGATTCTTTAATTAAACTTAAGGGCATGACTCAAGGAATGTTAGTGGTTTTAGGTGAAAAAAATATTAAAAAGTTAAAAGATTTTGCAGATTTATCTTCCGATGAATTGATTGGTGGAATGGATGAAATCAAAGGTAAGAGAATTAAGATAAATGGTTATCTTGAGGATTTTAATTTAACCAGAGAAGAAGCTGATAATTTAATAATGAGCGCAAGAAATATAGTATTTGAGGAAAAATAGTGGAAAAAGATAGAAATAAAAAAAAAACGCTAACGATATCAGGATCTTTTAATAAGAAACTTAAAACTGATTCTTATAGTTCAAACAAAAAAAAATCATTTTTAATTGAGAAAAAGAAAAGTAATTTTAAAAAACCTTTTAAATCAACAAGACAATGGCCATCTCAGCCTGGTGTAAAAGGTAAGCCAAATAATAGAAATTTTAATAGAAAATTTGCAGAGCAACAAGCAACTAAAAGATTCATACATTCTGACAAAAAAGACTCAGAAAAAGGAAAAGAAAAAACCTCAAAAAAAGCAGAGGGATATCAAATCAAAAGACAATCAAAATTAACAATTTCCAGAGCAATGGATGTTGAGGAATTCGAAATTAAACAAAGAAGTTTAGCCTCTGTCAAAAGGGCAAGGATGAAGGAGAAAAAAAATATTAAAGACGATCCAAAAAAAGAATTTAAAAAAGTTATCAGAGAAGTGAAAATTCCAAATCAAATAACAATTCAAGAATTGTCAAATCGAATGGCAGAACAGTCTGGTAGTATTATTAAGTTTCTATTAAATATGGGTGTTAAAGCTACAATCAATCATTCAATTGATAAAGATACCTCAGAATATATTGTGAAGGAATTTGGACATACACCAATTATAGAAGAAGCTCCAAATGCAATTCTAAATAAAAATTTTGATAAAAAAAAATATCCAGAGGAATCAAGACCACCAATTGTAACTATTATGGGTCACGTGGATCACGGAAAAACTTCTCTTTTAGATGCTTTAAGAAGCTCAAGTGTAGTTGAGGGAGAATTTGGTGGAATAACTCAACATATAGGAGCATATCAGGTAAGTACTGAAAATAAAAAGATAATAACTTTTATTGATACTCCTGGACATGCAGCCTTTACTGAGATGCGAGCAAGAGGATCAAAAGTTACAGATATTGTAGTTTTAGTCATAGCTGCCGACGATGGTGTAAAACCTCAAACAGTAGAAGCCATACAACACGCGAAGGCAGCGAAAGTTCCAATAATAGTTGCAATAAACAAATGTGATCTGCCAAATTCAAATATTGCAAAAATTAAAAATGATTTAATGAGATATGAATTGGTATCAGAAGATTTAAGTGGCGATACTTTATTTGTAGAAGTATCAGCTGCAAAAAAAACTAATCTTGATAAATTAAAAGAAACAATAATTTTACAATCGGAATTGTTAGAATTAAAGGCACCAAAAAAAGGTAATGCCAAAGGAATAGTTTTAGAGTCAAAAATTGATAAAGGTAAAGGCCCTGTATCAACTATTTTAATCACCCAAGGTGAGTTGAAAAGAGGCAACCACTTTGTATGTGGCAAAACATTAGGTAAAATTAGAGCTATGTTGAATTTTGATGGAAAGAATATTAATGAAGCTCACCCATCTACACCAGTAGAAATTCTTGGAATGAATGAACCATCAGATGCTGGTGATGAGTTTTTAGTAGTTGAAAGCGAGGATGAAGCTAAAAGAATAAATGACTTTCAAAAAACAGGACCTAAAACTAACAATCCAATGATTAGTCAAGATAAAACCAATATCTTCGATAAAGAGAATGGTAAATCAGAATTAAATATAATTTTAAAATCCGATGTTCAAGGCTCTAACGAAGCTCTAAGAAATGCAATAAAAAAAATTAATCATTCAGAAGTAAGCCCTAAAATAATTTTATCTGACATTGGTATGATAAATGAAACAGACGTATCTCTTGCAAAAGCTTCTGAGGCAATTGTAATAGGATTTAATGTTAAACCAAATAAAGAAGCTAAAAAAATATCTGAAGATCAAAAAGTTAAAGTTATGTTTTTTAACGTTATATACAAAGCCATTGAATTTGTAGAACAATCTCTTTCAGGTTTATTAGAGCCTGAAAAGAAAGAAAAGATAGAGGGTATGGCAGAAATTTTAAAAATCTTTAAACTTTCAAAATCTGGTAAAGTAGCAGGATCAAAAGTAACAGAGGGTGAAATAAAAAATAATTCTAAAGCAAGAATTATTAGAGATGGTAAAGTTATTTACGATGGGCAAATAGCCAGTATATTTAGAGAAAAAAATGCAGCAAAAGAAGTAAAAAGTGGACTTGAGTGCGGTATAACTTTTAGGAATTTTTTAGATTTCAAAGAAAAAGACATGATAGAATCCTACAAAGTTGATATGATAGAAAGACAAATAAATGATTAAGAGCGTACAAGGAAGCAATATAAATCTCCGTCATCTTAGAGTAGGCGAACTCGTAAAACAAAATTTGGGTCAAATTTTTTTAAGAAATGAAGCTAAAATACCTTCGCTAAACACCAAAATGGTTACAGTAACCGAGGTTAAAATGAGCTCAGATCTAAAATCTGCAAGGGCATATGTGATCCCGCTAGGAGGAAAAGAAACTAAAAAGACAGTTAATATCTTGACCGAATTTTCTTATCTTGTTAGAAAAGCTCTGTCAAAAAAACTTGATATAAAATTTCTTCCGAGGTTGTATTTTGTTGAGGACAAATCTTTTGATTACGCTGAAAGGATTGAAACACTAATCAAGGAGAACAAAAAAAAATGAAGTTAAAAAAAGATATTATCAAATCATTGGCTTTGCATAGTAAAGATGTAGGATCAACAGTTGTCCAAATTGGCCTTCTAAGTCAAAAAATAAATAAGCTTTCGGATCATTTTAAAAAATTTAAAAAAGACAAACACTCAACAAGAGGATTAACTAAATCTGTTAACCAAAGAAAGAGATTACTTGTTTATTTAAGTAAGCATAATCCAAAAGCTTATAGTGAATTAATTAAAAAACTAAATTTAAGAAAATAAATGTTTAAAGAATTTAAAGAAGAAATTGATTTTGGTGGAAAAAAAGTTACTCTGGAAACGGGAAAAGTAGCCCGTCAAGCAGATGGAGCAGTAATTGCCAAAATGGGTGAAACAATGGTTATAGCAACAGTTGTTGGAGCCAAAAAAGTGAACCCGGAAACTGATTATTTTCCTTTATCTGTTAATTACCAAGAAAAATATTATGCAGCAGGAAAAATTCCTGGAGGTTATTTTAAGAGAGAGGCAAGACCAACTGAGTCAGAAACTTTAATATCAAGATTGATCGATAGACCAATCAGACCTTTATTCCCAGAAGATTTCAGGAACGAAGTTCAAGTTTTACCTACAGTTCTCTCTTATGATAATGAAAATGAGGCAGATATATTATCAATTATAGCTTCTTCAGCCGCAATATCTATTTCGGGTTTACCCTTTAAGGGACCTGTGGGTGCCGCTAGAGTTGGTTTTATTAGTGGAAAATTAATTTTAAATCCAACTAAAAAAGAATTAGAAAATTCCAAATTAGATTTAGTTGTTGCTGGAACTAAAGACGCAGTTTTAATGGTTGAGTCAGAAGCCTCAGGGTTAACTGAAAAAGAAATGCTTGACGCAGTCAAGTTTGGTCATGAAAGTTTTGTTACAGTAATAAAAGGTATAGAAAAATTAGCAAAAAAATGTTCAAAAAAGGATTGGAAAATTGAAAAGAAAGATCATAGTAAAGTTGCTAAGAAAATTGAAAAGGAACTGACTAAAGATTTAGAAAAAGCATTTTCTGAAAAAGATAAAAAGAAAAGATCTGAATTGATAAGTTTAGCCGGAGATAAATGCAAAACTTTATTCGAAGGTGACGAAACTCTTTTAGAACACGAAATAATGCTACAGCTTAAAAATCTAGAAAAAGATATCGTTAGAAGTAGAATTTTAAAAAGTAAAAAAAGGATTGATGGAAGAGGTCTTTCAGATGTTAGACCGATAAAGTGTGAGGTGGGAATTTTACCTAGGGTTCATGGTTCAGCTCTATTTACCAGAGGAGAAACGCAAGCTTTGGTAACAACTACTTTAGGAACAACAGATGATGAACAAAGAATTGAAAGTTTAGAAGGTTTAAGAAGAGAAAGATTTATGTTGCATTATAATTTCCCTCCGTTCTCTGTTGGAGAAACTGGAAGAATTGGCACAGGAAGAAGAGAAGTCGGACATGGAAAATTAGCTTGGAGAGCTTTAAATTCATCACTCCCAAAAAAAGAAAATTTCCCCTATACGCTAAGAATTGTTTCTGAGATTACTGAGTCCAACGGATCTTCTTCAATGGCAACGGTATGTGGATCTTCTTTAGCATTAATGGATGCAGCCGTTCCTATTGCTGAGCCTGTAGCAGGAATAGCAATGGGATTAATTAAGGAAAAAGATAAATTTTCTAT
>CEVN01365326.1_pt1 | contig 17545 bp, 15 predicted proteins | sample 427041 | NCBI WGS metagenome assembly CEVN01 (sample SAMEA2623463, study PRJEB7988) | marine metagenome | biome: marine biome (ENVO:00000447); feature: surface water layer (ENVO:00002042); material: "saline water (ENVO:00002010), including plankton (ENVO:xxxxxxxx)" | depth 5 m
TTATTTAGAAGGAACTCAACCGCAGCGATCTCATCCATATCATGTACGACTTTTCTTAGAACCCACATCTTTTGTAGTTCCTCAGGATCCATAAGAAGATCCTCTCGTCTTGTACCTGATTTATTTATGTGAACTGCTGGATAAACACGTTTATCAGCAATTCTCCTATCTAATGCAATCTCCATATTTCCTGTTCCTTTAAACTCCTCGAAGATGACTTCATCCATTCTTGATCCTGTATCAACTAATGCGGTTGCAATAATAGTAAGGCTTCCGCCCTCCTCAAGATTTCTTGCTGCACCGAAGAATCGTTTTGGCTTTTGGAGGGCATTTGCATCTACACCGCCAGTTAAAACTTTTCCAGAAGCTGGCGCGACTGTATTATAAGCTCTTGCTAACCTCGTAATTGAATCCAATAAGATAACAACATCCTTTTTATGCTCGGAAAGCCTCTTAGCTTTTTCTAAAACCATATCTGCAACCTGAACATGTCGGGATGCAGGTTCATCAAAAGTACTAGAAACAACTTCACCTCTTACAGTCCTGATCATATCAGTTACCTCTTCTGGTCTCTCATCAATTAGTAAAACTATGAGGTGAACATCAGGATAGTTTGCTGTAATTGAAGATGCGATATTCTGAAGTAGTATTGTTTTACCTGCTTTTGGTGGAGATACAATCAATCCTCTTTGACCTTTCCCAATTGGCGATGCTAAATCAATAATCCTTGCTGTTAAATCTTCAACACTTCCTGTGCCTTGTTCAAGTTTCAGTCTTTCTTCTGGGAAATATGGTGTCAAGTTCTCAAATAAGGCCTTTGTTCTGACATTTTCAGGATCTTCAAAATTAATTTCTGAGACTTTTAAAAGCGCAAAGTAACGCTCGTTATCTTTTGGAGGTCTAACAGACCCTGAAACAGTATCACCAGTTCTTAAATTGAACTTTCTGATCTGAGTAGGTGATACATAAACATCATCTGGTCCAGCAATATATGATGTGTCTGCTGACCTAAGGAATCCAAATCCATCCTGAAGAATTTCTAGCACACCTTCGCCAAAGATTCTCTTATCATCTGCTGCATGCGCCTTGAGAATTGAAAAAGTTATGTCTTGTCTTCTTGCTCTTGAAATATTTTCAATTCCCATTTCTTCAGCAGTAGTTTGTATATCTATGATTGATTTGGTTCTGAGATCAGGAAGACTTAGAACATCATCACCTTCTAGTTCTGATTTTGATATCACATCTTCTGATGTAAATGTAGCGGCCCTATCTCGAAAGTCTTTCTTGTGACCTGAGCCTCTTTTTCTTCTTCTTCCGTTTGATGGCATATTCTAAATATTTTGATTAATAAAGTTCTCTAACTGGGCTTTTGATGCTGCACCTATATGTGTCGCCTTAACAGCACCGTCTTTGAATATAATTAAGGTTGGTATACTTCTAATAGCATAATTCATTGCTGTTTGATTATTATTATCAACATCAACTTTGACGATTTTAATTTTCTGATTCATCTCAAGATCTATTTCTTCAAGAATGGGGCCTATCATTTTACAAGGACCACACCATTCAGCCCAAAAATCAACAAGAACTGGTGTTTGACTGTTTATTACATCTGCCTCAAAGTTTGAATCATTTATTTCTTTTATCGCCATTTATTGAATTTTGAATATTATCATTAAAAATTAAATCGGTAAGAACCTGTGAATACAGGTTAGAGATTCACATTTTCTCTCATGTGACCAATAATGCAAGTTTTTTTTATATCTTTGCTATCCTCTTATTTTCTACTTACAGATTTTTCCTGCAAAAATTAAATAACAAGAATTCATATTATTAAGTAGAATAAATCGGAATCTAATAGATCATTTTAGGATATTAATGAAAATTTCTATTTTTGGGACTGGCTATGTTGGTCTAGTAACGGGAGCATGCTTAGCTGAAGTTGGGCATGATGTTTGTTGTGTAGATATTGATAGAAAAAAGATTGATATGCTTAACCAAGGGATAATTCCAATCTATGAGCCTGGTCTTGAAAATATTATTAAAAATAATCTAAAAGAAAAAAAAATAATATTCACAACTGACTCAAATCTTGCAATTGAAAAAAGCGAAGTAATTTTTATTGCAGTTGGTACACCTAATAGCGAGGATGGCTCTGCTGATCTTAATTATGTTTTAGATGTAGCAAAAGAAATTGGTTCAAAGATGGATGTTGATAAGATTATTGTAACAAAGTCAACTGTTCCAGTTGGAACTTCAGAACTCGTCAGAGAAGAAATAAAGAAAAAACTTCAGGAAAGAAATAAGAAAATTGATTTTGATATTGCATCAAATCCAGAATTTCTCAAGGAGGGAGATGCAATTAGTGATTTTATGAAACCTGATAGAATTATTATTGGATGTGAATCAAAGGAAACCAGAGATGTGCTTAAATCACTATATGCTCCGTTCAATAGGGCTCAAGATAGAACAATTATTATGGATATAAAATCAGCTGAACTCACAAAGTATGCTTCCAATGCCATGCTTGCTACAAAGATTAGCTTTATGAATGAACTATCACAAATAGCAGAAAGAGTTGGCGCTGATATAGAAAAAGTAAGACATGGTATTGGCTCAGACTCTAGAATAGGTCATTCTTTTATATATCCAGGTATCGGATTTGGGGGCTCATGCTTCCCCAAGGATGTTCGAGCACTATCAAAAACCGCAGAGAATACTGGATACTCTTCTAGGATTTTAAATGCAGTTCAAGAAGTTAATGATGATCAAAAGAAGTTCCTGATAAGCAAGATTTTATTTCATTATCAAGATAACATTGAAAATGTGATATTTTCTCTTTGGGGTTTATCCTTTAAACCAAAAACAGATGATATAAGGGAAGCGCCTAGCATCACAATAGTAGAAGAGTTACTTAGGATGGGTGCTAAAATTAGGGCCTTTGATCCAATTGCAAAAGAAAATTTTGAGAAACTATTTAACGATCCTAGAATAGAATTCTTTGATACCAAAGAGGAGGCGATTAATAATGCGGACTCACTGATCATAGCTACCGAGTGGAAGAATTTCATCTCACCAAATTTCGTTACAATCAAAGAATCACTCAGAGAGCCCGTCATATTTGATGGAAGAAATATTTACGATCCAAGTGAAATGGATAAATTTGGTATTACTTACTATGCAATAGGCCGAGGAAGAAATATATTCTTATAAAAACTTTCAAATTACACTTCTATTGTTTTTTTTATAAAATTAAGCCATGAACTATCTCGATAAAAATAAGATAGCGTCATTAATAGATATTGCAAAAGATGCGGGCAATGCTATTAATAATATTTATCACAGCAATTTTCAGCACCAATTGAAGTCAGATAATTCTCCAATTACAGAAGCAGATTTAATATCCAATAAAATCATTTCAAGTGGACTTAAAAAAATTGATGATATACCAATACTATCTGAAGAAGCTTCAGATGTTCCATTTGATATAAGATCAAAATGGAATAAATACTGGTTAATTGATCCGCTTGACGGAACAAAAGAATTTATTAAAAAGAATGGTGAGTTCACTGTTAATATTGCCCTTGTTGTAGGAAACTCCCCTGTATTTGGTTTAATTCAGGTACCGACTACGAATGAAATATACTGGGGCTCTTCATTGCATGGGTCATTTTTTTGCCCAAGCAAAGGTAAAAATATGAGCATAGAGGCTACAAAGAAGAGTACAAATGGACCAGTAAAGATGGCAGTCTCAAGGTCACATTTAAGTGATGAGCATAATTCTCTGCTCAACAACAATATTCAGTTTGATGTTGTCTACGCTGGCAGCTCATTGAAATTTTGTTATGTTGCATCTGGAAAATCTGACTGTTATCTAAGACTAGGACCAACATCAGAATGGGATACTGCCGCAGGCGAGGCAATATTAAAGTATGCGGGAGGAAGTGTTGTTGATCTTACTGGGAAACCAATACAATATAATTTTGAGGATAAATACCTAAATCCAAATTTCCTAGCTTCTAGTAATGACGATATAAAGGAGATTATTTTAGATCTCCTTTCAGCTAATTAATCATTTAGAATCTTTAGATAAGTATAGATTATCTGATATCTCTTTTTCTGGTTTAAATCCGGTTACAGTTGCTAAGAATATCTCTCTTATTTTATGCTGATCATCATACTCCAATGATTTCTCAAGATTCAATATATGATCACTTAATATGTCCCATGAGATTCCATTATCTTTGGCTATCATAATTTTTTTATGTTCAGTCGGCTGAACATCATCATCAATTAGTAATTCTTCATATAACTTTTCACCTGGTCTCAAACCTGTGAAAATTATTTCAACTTCACCATTTGGGTTTTCAGAATCCTTTAATGACATACCGCTCAGTCTTATCATATCTTTAGCTAACTCAAACACCCCTACTGGCTCGCCCATATCTAATACAAAAATATCGTTATCAGAGGCCATTGCACCAGCTTGTATAACTAGTTGTGCGGCTTCATGAATCGTCATAAAGTATCGTATTATTTTTGGGTCTGTAACGGTAACTGGCCCACCCTCTTCAATCTGTTTGCGAAAAAGTGGTATCACAGAGCCAGAAGATCCTAGAACATTTCCAAATCTAACAATACTTATTTTTGTGATTTTTTGCTTTAATTCATCTGAATGATTATGAGGGAATGATTGAAGAATTAATTCTGCAAAACGTTTAGACGCTCCCATTATATTGGTAGGTCGAACAGCCTTGTCAGTGGATATGAATACAAAATTCTTAACGCCAGAGTTCACAGATGCCTTGATGCATGAAAAAGTTCCAAATATATTTGTTTCAATGCCAGAAATGGTATTTCTCTCTACCATTGGAACATGCTTATAGGCTGCGGCATGATATACGGTATCTATCTCATATGTATTTAAAACTTTTTCAAGTCTTGCCTGATCTTTTGCATCACACAGCACCGGTATAATTTTAGTACCTAAATTCATACTTAGAAGCTCACGCTCAATCATATAAAGTGCATATTCGCTCAACTCAAATGCAACTAATAATTTAGGCTCAAGCCTAACGATTTGCCTGCATAATTCAGATCCAATAGAGCCTCCTGCACCAGTGACTAAAACATTTTTACTTTTAATATTCATAGATAAAAGTTTCTGGTTTGGCTCTCTAACAGGGCGCTTCAAAAGGTCTTCAATCTTAATCTTCTTTAGGTCTGAAATACTGATTCTTCCTTGTGCCATATCATTCAGACTTGGCAAAGTCCTAATTATCAATGGATATTTTTTTAATGAGTTGAATATTTTTCTTGTTGTATTCCTCTTTGCAGAAGGAATGGCTATCAAAACCTCTGTAATTTTTTCTTTTCTTATCAACTGGTCAATTTTTTTGGGATCAAACACCTTTTTTGTTTCTATGTATCTACCATGCATTGAATGATCGTCATCAAGAAAGCCTTTGATATTAATTTCAGGACTATGCTTCATAGCTGATAGTAACTGGATACCAGCTGATCCGGCTCCATAAATAAGAGCATGCACATTTTTTCCTGAGGACTGCCTTAAGATCCATTTCGCTAGTGTTCTTGTTCCATTCACAAAAAAAATTGTTATGAGCCAATTTATAAAGAGAAAATCATAAGGCTGACTCACTGCGCCTGATAGTAGTACGATGCAGAACCACAAAATTGTGTATATGGATGAGGCAATAACGATAATGAATAGACTTCTTTCATTTGAATACCGAATTATTGATTGATATAAACCAAAGAAGTAAAAAACAGGTAATGCAAGAAATGGGCCTATCAGAATTAGAAACTGGGTTTCTAGTGTTGGAATATAAATTTGATTATTTCTTAAAGACAGTGATAACCAAAATGATAGGACCAACATTAAGTAGTCACTTGTCATTATTATAATAGTCTTAAACCATCGAGGTAGTTCAAGGATCTTCCTTACAACAGAATTATGGCTTGAGTTTAAAAATGATGATTTCATTCTGATTGATATTTTTTTACTGATTATCTACTCCAATAAACTTCAAGGTTATTATTAAAGAAAACCGAAATTGGATACTTCATAGGATTATTTTCCTCCATCGCCTTATTCAGAACTTCCATTTTATCAAGTCCATGAATAAGCAAAATGATATTTCTTGCTGAGGATAAGTAGTTATAATTAAGCGTGATCCTCTCGTATTCACTGTCTTTGTTTTTCACTCTACTAAATATTTCAGTATTAACTAGAGAAAAATATTCAGCTAGATTAGGGTCATTGGGAAACATTGAAGCAGTATGACCATCAAGCCCCATTCCAACAATCAAAACATCTGGCTTTTCAAAGATTTCAAGCCTCTTTTTGATAGAATAGAAACCTTCACTGATAGTGCCATGATTTGTCTTAAGGCCATGAAACTTTGCAGTGCATGCTTTATTCTTGAGAAGAGAATTCCTTACTAATGCTTCATTACTAATCGAACTATCAGTTTTAACCCATCTCTCATCAGTAAGAGTTATATGCACTCTGTTCCAATCAATATTACGTGATGATAAATTATCAAAAAAATCTACCGGCGTACTGCCCCCAGGCACAACTAACCAAGGGTCTTTGCTTAAGCTTATGGTTTTATCAAGAAGATATGACACTTTATCACTGAGTGATTTTGAAAGAACATCTTTATTTTTAAATTCAATGACAGATAGTTCAGGATTCATATTTTTTCCTTTTCATTTCAGACTGTTTCCACTTCCAACTATCCTTGCACATATCATTTAAATCTTTCTTTGCTGACCACTTAAGCATTCGTTGCGATAGCTCAGTATCTGTGAACGATTGTGAAATGTCGCCTGGCCTTCTATCAACAACCTTATAGGGAATATTTTTATTATTGATCTTTTCAAATGCCTCAATTATTTCCAAGACCGAATATCCCCTACCTGTACCTATATTCAAAGCATGGCAAAATCCACTCTTCTCATCTGAAGATAGTAAATAATTGAGACTAGAAACATGTGCATCGGATAGGTCAGAAACATGGATATAATCCCTCACACCTGTTCCATCTTTTGTTTCATAATCATTGCCAAAGACTTCTAGATATTCCTCTTCCATAGATGCTACTTTTAGAATAAATGGCATGAGATTATTGGGTTTATCATTTGGATTATCGCCTAAAAGGCCAGATTTATGTGCACCAATGGGATTGAAGTATCTCAATAAAATAATCCTCCAATTTGGATATTCATGAAAATTTCCTCTTAGATGCTCCTCTACTTTTATCTTAGATATGGCATATGGGTTCATGCCTTTTATAGGAAACGATTCATTGATGGGTACTGAACTTGGCTCACCATATACTGTTGCAGAAGAGCTAAATATCAAGTTCTTGATATCATATTTAGCCATTATTCTAATGAGAAGAATACTACTATAGACATTATTGAAGTAGTACTTTAGTGGAAAGTCTACTGATTCACTGACTGATTTTGATCCTGCAAAATGTATTACCGCATCAAATTTTTTTGATTGAAAAAGATTATTCATGCCTTCTTCATCAAGCAAATCTATTTCAAAGAAATTTATTTTTTTTCCTGTAATTAACTCAATATTATAGATTGCTTCAATACTTGAATTTGAAAGATTATCTACAACAGTCACGTCGTGTCCTTCATCTAGCAGCTGAACACAGCAATGACTCCCAATGAAGCCTGCTCCACCTGTCACAAGAATATTCATGAAATCTTATAAAACGACTTGTACCAATCAACAAATGATCCAATATTATCAACCAATTTATTTTTAGGCTGATAACTAACCGATTGAATTAACTCATCAACATTGGCATGCGTAGAGAGGACATCACCAGGTTGCATGGGTAAAAATTTCTTTTTCGCTTCGATACCAATCTCCTGCTCCAACAATGTAATGAAATCCATTAATTTTACTGGTTGAGAGTTTCCTACATTGTATATTTTGTATGGTCCCACACTTTCAGACACCATGTCTCGATCCTGAGTCCAATCATTATTCTCTTTAGGGATCATGTCTATTAATGGCACAACGGCGCCAATAATATCGTCTATATATGTAAAATCTCTGGATAGTTGACCATTATTATAAATCTCTATGGTTTCACCACTAAGTATTGCTTTAGTAAACTTAAATAAAGCCATATCTGGCCTACCCCATGGACCATAAACTGTAAAAAATCTCAGGCCGGTTGTTGGCAGACCAAAAAGACAAGAATAAGAATGTGACATTAACTCATTTGATTTTTTTGTTGCTGCATAAAGCGATATTGGATGGTCAGTATGATCATTTGTAGAAAATGGTAATTTATTATTCAAACCATAAACTGAGCTAGAGGAAGCATAAATAAGATGCTTAATTTTTTTATCCTTGCACTGGTTTAAAATATTAAAGTGCCCCAAAAGATTTGAGTCAATGTATGCTTTCGGATTTTCAATGGAGTATCTTACTCCTGCTTGTGCAGCGAAATGTATGACTCTATCGAAATCATTTTCTTTAAAGAGGATGCCTAGTTTCTCATTATCAGTAATATCAACCTTTTGAAAATTAAAATTTTCAAATTCAAGTAAGTTACTGAGTCTTGCCTCTTTAAGATTAATGTCATAGTAATGATTCATATTATCAATACCAATAACATCATGACCAATCTCACACAATTTCTTTGCCAGATGGTATCCAACAAATCCAGAGGAGCCTGTAACCAAGCACTTCATTTTGATTTATCCTGATCATCTTTCATTGCAAAAACCTTCGAGAATATTTATTTCTAAAAAACATAGAAAACATTATTAATGGAGAATATGCAACTAGCATACCAATAAAGCCTTCGATGAAGTTAGCATAAACCAAATAGGCCATTGGAAATAACCAAAAAACATTTATGAAAGCAACAGAAAGTGAGACTTTAGAGTGTGATGAATATTTTTCTGCGGCGATCTGATACAAATGACTTTTATGTGCAATATATACCTTTTCTTTATTTAGGACTCTATAAAATAGAGTAAGTGTTGAATCCGTAATAAAGACGGCAAGCAAAATAACCCAGATCCAAAAAAAATCAGGATCTTCTTTTGCATGCATTATCGCCATTGAGGCAAGGCATGCTCCTAAAAAGGAACTACCTGCATCTCCCATAAAGATTTTTGCTTTTGGAAAATTAAGAAATAAAAATCCTAATACTACGCTCGCAAGCAGAAGAGGAAGGGCCCAGAAATCCATTTGTTGATTATCTAAGAACAAAAAAATAGCTATCGAAATGCATGCTGTTATTGTTTCAAGTGAGGCTATTCCATCAATTCCATCCATGAAATTATATAAATTCAATAGCCATACGAAAAATAGTACTCCAAATATACTAGTCAAAAATTTTGAATTTATTTCAAACCCATAAAAGTCTAGAGATGGAAAGCCTCCAAGTTGATATATACACCATATAGCTAATGAGAAGTGAGCAAATAATCTAAATAATGGGGAAATCTGCTTTAGATCATCTATAAAACCAATGACTCCAAGGATATAAATAGGTATTAAGATTAATAAGTATTGATAAATTGGATACTCAGCTGCGTTTAAGAAATATGCAGAGGAAGCAAGATATACTGACGAAAAGATTATACCTCCACCAGTCGGCGTTGGTCTTTTATGCGAACTTCTCTCATTTGGTGTATCAATAAACTTCGTTTGCCTAAATTTACTGATGTAAATTTTGGTAAAAATATAAGTACATATAGAGGTTACTAGTAAGTATATATAGATGTTCATTAGGTCTACATTTATTGAGATCTAAAGGTTTTTCTCATTGCTTCTTTCACTGTATATGGAGGCTTCCAATCCATCATGCTTCTGGCTTTTTTGATGTCTATAACAAAGGGGTCAAGAATTTTGTTTGCCATGCCTGGTCTAAGAATTCTTAAAATAAATCTTAAGATTTTGACTGGAAATCCGAAAATTAAAGGCTTCACTCCTTTGGCTTCAGCCACTTCATATACTAATTCCTTAATAGAAAGGTCATGGTCATCAGATACCAGGAATGTTCCCTCAATTGATTTTGGATATTTGACCAAAGCAATAATAAAGTCAATTAAATTATGAATATAAACAAAGCTTCTCTTAGCATTGATGCTCCCAATTGGTAAAGGAACCCTAAAATTTATCATTTTAGTTAGGAATCTAAAATTCCCTGGGGCATTCCTTCCATAGACCATTGGTGGCCTTAGGACTAATAAGTCCATGGATGAATTTTCTGTTATTGTTTTCAGACCTTTCTCTGCGAGAGCCTTTGACTTTGCATATCCTGTCAATTTACTTTCATCTATTTTTAATTCCTCTATGAATGCATAATCATTACTTTTATTCCCATGAACTGAAACTGAGCTAATGAAAATAAACTTTTTCACACCATTTTCAAGCGCTTGTTGAGCTAGGTTTAATGTTCCCTCTGTATTAACAGAAACATAATCATCATCTGTTATATTGGATTGACCCGAATGAGCAATATTTGCTGTATGAATCACGCAATCTATATCATGAAGAATTTTTGACCAATCCGAATTCCCGTCTATATTCTTAAAACTTAGTATAGGATCAGATGATTTCCTACTAACTTTAATTAGATCAATATCATCATGAATTAATTTCTCACAAAGGTTAGTGCCTATAAATCCGTTAGCGCCTGTTACTAAAATTTTCAAGGCAATTAACTCCTAGTAATATATTGAGCTAACTTGAGTGGGATTTTGCATGCAATTAACAAATAATTTGTGTAAAAATTATTTCTTTTTGCGGCATCATAAATCTCCATATTCTGTTGAATCTGACCTTTAATACCATTATTGCTTTCTCCTCCACTCCTCATCTTGACTGTAGTTTTATCAAGATAAAAATATTTTATTCTCTCTACATAAAACATTCTTACCATCATTTCATAATCTGATGAAACTCTATATTTTGTAGTATATTTGCCAACTTTTTCATAAATGTCTTTCTTACAATAGAAAGTTGGATGTGGCGGCATAATTCCCATTCGAAGCTTAAGTAAGCTGAAATTATTACCTGTATAGTGCCTTAGTATTTTCTTTGTATCCTTTGGATCAACAATATCTAAATTTGAGAAAATTGCATCACAACCTTCTCTCTCAATATTCAGAGCAAGACTGCTTATAACATCATTACCATAAAAAAAATCACCTGAATGAAGAAATCCTATATATTCTCCACTGGCATGATGTATGCCCTTATTTAATGCATCGTATATGCCTTCATCCTGTTCACTAAAAAACTTATCTATATGCTGAATATGTTTCTCAATAATCTCTTTTGTTCCATCTGTTGAATCTCCATCTATAACGATATATTCGATATTTTCATAATCTTGATTCCTAACACTACTGAGTGTTTCATGAATATTCTCTGCATCATTGAAAACTATAGTAATAATGCTTATTTTGATTGGCTTGTTTTGACTAGCGTTCATTTAATAAACCATCATTCTTTAAAAAAAAGATAAAAGATGAAAGGTAGAAGGCCACCATAGGGTAACCAAGAGGTATTGTGGTCATCAATGCAAGTCCAAGTATTAAAGCAGACACAAATGTTCTCATATCTCTTATAAAATAAAAAAAGATATAGAACATGAGTGGAATAATAAATAGCCCAAAGTGGAAAATAAAATATCCTATATATGACCCTATCTTATTATCATTAGAAACCCATCTGCATGAAAGAAAACTATTGGGGTCTTGTGCATAGCATAGAGTATCTAACTGATTAAGTTCTGAGATGACTCTTCCCATGGGAGCGAGAGAATTATAATAAGACAATATGTATGGCGATAAAACATCTGCGAGTCTTGAACCTGAACTAGCATCAGTTAAAAGTAGTTGAGTAATTCCAACAGTTTGAATGATACGAATCAGCTCTCCGAATCTTTGATCACTTAGAACAAAAATGAATGCTAGTGAAATTAATACTCCTGCAAATATAATTAATTTTGAGTTTAGTTGCTTGGTTAAAAGTAAAGAGATAGCAAGAAATAATCCGTGATAGAAAAACCCAGCAAGGGATGCAGATAAAAATAATGCTAAAAGACCCAAAGAAATATATTTATATGTGTTCTTTTTTTCTCCAAACAAAATCAGCAAAGATGTAATCAATGCTGAGTGAAGACCAAAAAAAGAAGGTTCAGAAGCCAAGCTTGTGAAGCCTCTATTCGCAGAGGATTTTGCAAAGAGAAGAAAAGAGTAAACATGCTCTCCAAATAGATATTGAGGAATGCAAGCAAGAATCCAAATATATAATGCAATTCTAAATATTCTCTCGGGAAATCCATACAGATTGAGATACTCATAGAAAAATACTAAGGATATTGAAAGAGCCAGGTAAGAAAAAGCATCTCTCACCAACAAAAAATCCAATGGAATCCCATTAAAAAATTGAAAGATTAAAAAGAACATCGGCAAAAAAAGAATGAGATGTTGTTTTTTTAAACTCTGATACTTAGTAAAGAAGAAGAACAGAGCTAATATTAAACTTGCAATAAAATAAGGCTGCATACCCATTTCATTTAAGCCAAATGAAATCCATGGAAACAAAGAAATAACTAGTCCAAAAATAAACAAGGACTGTAAATGGATACTGTGCTTAACCAAAGTCATTTAATAAGACCAATAAGTATTTTTCGTATAGAATTAAAGCGATCATTATACTCGCCATATTTGCTCAATATAAATTCCTTCGCCTCATCTAAATAATCGTCGTCGTGAACCTTTTCATTTGCCTTCATTATTGCTTCTTCACAAGAATCTATGAAATACGGATCACAATAAAATGCATACTTCTCTGTAATTTCGCGATTGAATGATCGATCGGCTACCACTAAAGGCTTCCTAAAATATAGTGCCTCAATGCAGATAGATGAGAATATTTCTAATATGCTTGGCATAAATACAATTGACGATTTCATATAATTTTCAGCCATATTTTCATATCGCTGCTTTCCAATAAATTCAAATCTATCCGTCAGACCTAATCTTAAAATCTCTTTCTTTAGATTTTTGTTGGGATCATTTGTAGATATGATTTTAAAATCTAGGCCCTTACGATGTAATTTTTTACCTAAAGAAGGCAAAATGTGAATTCCTTTATGAGCATAATTCTCGAATGGGCATAATATTTTTAAAGTAGAGTCAGCAGCAGAGGGGCATTCATTTTCATACTGTTTTGTGACCCCAATGGAATTGGGTATATATGAATATTTTTCAGCTGTTATTTTAAATTTTTGTGCAAATTTTTCAGCTGAGCTTCTAGTTTGAAAAATGAAATAATCAGCATTTTTAATATAAAAGTTCTGATAAAAAGTATTTAGATAGCGCTTTATATACTCATAATTTGACCTTCCAAATTTCATATCTTGCTTAGAGGCAAAAATTACATATGGATTGGAACAACCCATAACATGTATTGATTTGAAATCAACATATGCAGGCCCAGCCATTGTGTAAACAAGATCAGGGGATATATTTTTTTCTATAGATCCTATAGTGATTCTTGATTTTAGATTTTTTGATGGGCTTTGTGAAATTATATGCATATTCTTCATATTTTTCTGAAAATGCTCAACTATTAACTTCACAGGCTCAGAAACCAAATAGTGGAATTCAATATCTTGATCATTCTGAGATGAGAGAATAAAGTTCGCTGCATTCTGAGCTGCACCACCCTGAATATTAGTAGAACAATTGAAAAGCACTTTCTTCATGAGGATCTATCCAAAGTATTTAAAATAAAATCCTCATATCTTCTTCCTATATGCGATACGGTGAATTGATCTAAAAATCCTATATCAATATCTTTAACACTCCTTTCTGAGTCAGCTAGTAATAATTTAGAAACTTCACTTGCCAATGAATCAATATCTCCTTGTTTAATCAATATTGCATTTGTATTGTGAAGTAGCTCACTCGCGCCACCAATAGATTTATAACAAACAATATTTTGACAAAATGCGAGTCCTTCGATAAAGATATTTCCAAATCCTTCGAAGAGAGATGTATTAATCATACATTTTGAGGACATTAGTAAGCTTGGTATGTCATCATGATATTTAATAATCTTTACCTCAGATCTTAAATTTCTTTCATTTATCATATTCATGATTTCTTCTGATTCAGGACCATCACCGACGATGATTAAACGAGCATCAGTCACAGTTTTTTTAATTATTGAAAACGCTTTGATAGCATGTGAGATCTGTTTTTGAGGCACAAATCTTCCAATAATTACTATGTCCCTTACTCTCTTTATATCAGAACAATCTCTGATTCTTTTCTGATAATCATCATCAAGTACAGGATTTGAGATTGTAACTATATTTCTATTTTGCTCTTTCTCCAATAAATCTTCGATAGAATCAAGCGTCGCATTGGAGTTTGTAATAACTCCATCTGCTTGATTTAAAGCTATTCTCTCGAGGAGATATTTAGTTAACTGAAAAATACCCCTCGGTTTGTGAGTAATATTCGCAATTCTACAGATTAGCTGGGTGTTTCCGGTAAATCCGAGCATCTTGGTAATTCCTGAGACAACTATTGCTCCGAAAAGAGTTGCCATCACAATATCTGGGCTTTCATCCCTAATATAACGTGTATACTTTGAGAAGCTAGTTAAGCTATATCTTGAACCTAAATAAATTACATCATCATCCAGTCGATCAACCAGATCTCCTTTCTTTGATGCGACAATTAAGTCTACTTTGTGGCCCCTAGATTTGAGATAGTAAAGAAGCTTAATGAAAACTCTTTCAGCGCCCCCATTTCCGAAACCTGGAAGAAATAAAGCAATCTTATATATTTCTTTTTGGCTCATTGCTAATAATTCTCATTCTTGATAATAATCATCTAGGAGCGGTGATTCTGAGATAATTCCTGGAACATTAATTACTTCAGTTAGAATACCTAAAAACTTTGCTTCCATTCCCACTGAACTATAAGTCACTATTACTTTTTCTGCCTGGGACAGAAGTTTTGCTATATGCATGTTTGAAACTTCTAAATTTTCAAAAATATTATTTCTTAGATAGCCCTTTGATCCTCTTGGATGAGGCTTTATTAGATATAGCTTATTAGGATTGTTGATTATTTCTTCTCTCAATGAGTTGATCATCAATTCACCATCATGAAGACCAGGACAAATCAATATATAACGAGGCTTTCCTAGTGTAATATCCTCTAAATACTTCAATCTGAAAATATTTTCCATTATTTCAATATTATTATATCCGGCATGTGAGTAAATCATTGCTGAATGACTGTCCTCAGCCAATATTTTTTCTGGAGCAGGAACATGCTCTAAGTAATTATTACCATTTCCAATCTCTTCTCTAGATAAAAAATAAAGCATTTTTCTGAAAGATGCAGGACCACTTTGCATAGCAGTTGTTTCGATTTTTGGATAGCTTTTGAGAATATATGTAAATAACCTCCCATAAGGATACTCATGAAGATAATAATAAAACTCCTTAGGTTCGATTCTAGTAAAAAATCTTCTAATGGGCTTATCCCACAAGAGCAATCTTATAACTCTACTGAGAGAGAAAATTAATTCTCTTCTGCAGAAGGCTGAAATATCATATTCCTGAAATAGATAATCTTTTTTAGCTATTTTTTTCCATTTAGGAATAAGTTTCAAATACTCCCAAAAGGCTAATATTATGTCGTTGAATTTTATATGAAGATCAAGGACGGAAAATCCCTTTGACAAGCATTGATTCAAGTATTTTAAGTACTCAAATGGGTTTACGTTTTGATGAAATCCATCCGTTGCAATGCTGACTAGAAAATTATCTTTTTTTAAATCAATTTCACCATATTTATCCTCTAAATTATCATCATCTATAAAATGAAGTGGGTATCTAGTTAAGTAAAGTCTTCTATGGTTCCTGCTTGCAGATTTAAAAAATAAATTAAAGAAACAGAAAATCATCATATTCGTAAAATAAATACTATTTTTTATAAAGCCTCTAAAAAATGTTTCTTTATTTTTCTTAACATCAATATATTCAAAGGTGCTATTTTTGAATATTTGTGATGCAGTTTTCACGAAAGCCTCTGAAACACCTATAAATACAACGCTTTTTATTCCTTCGACATTAATTTTTTTTTGAATTTGTATCAGATTACATACTGAATTATAGGTATCAAAAAACTCTGATCTCTTACATGAGAAATCTGTAAGGAAGAACATTGATAAGTCATTCCTATGAATTAGGTTATTCTCTATAAAAATGTGATTCTGCTCAAATATCCACTCTGAAAATTGGTCTCTAATTCCCTCGGCGATTTTATTTAACTCAATTGGATCATTGATGACATATAAATCTCTGCAATTTAAATTACCTGGACCAATGGAATAAAGATAACTATCTGAATAAGAATCGCTGAGGTTAAAATCCTTATCTGATGAAAATATAATCAGTTGATCAAATTCTTTATCCATGATCTTCTTGCCATTCCTCTCATCAGATTAGTTCAATAAAATTAATAGCATTAAACTGTTTTGATGAGAAAACTACATCTTTCTCTTTTATAAACTCTCCAATCCCTATAAAATCCATTCCGATTTTATCCGCAGCTAATAGATCAGATTCTGCATCACCAAAAAATATAGCATCCTTTCGATCAGCCTGATTAGCCTCTAAAATTGAAACTAAATTTTCATATTTAGAAGTAGGTGAACCCATAATCTGAGAGAAATATCGCTTAAGATCTCTTGATATTAGGATTTGTATCAACTCTTCCGTAGGTGTCGCAGAATTTATTGCCATAGGGATAGATTTTTTTTTGTAGTGTTTTATGAAATCCATAACACCAGGAATCTCATTTGCTATGACGACTTTATCAAATACCAATTCAGAAAATTTTTCAGCCATTGAGTCACAAGATTCATTGATATGCTGATCAGCTAACAATACATCATTATAGTATTTGATTTTCTCAAACCTTGACATTCCCCCATTTTCCTCATGATATTTCTTAACTAGATCTGCTATATCTTCCCCAAAGTCAATATACAAATCACCAAATGCCTCGGTTTTAATGTGTACTGAATCAAGAATTACTCCATCGAAATCGAAAATTAGAATTTTTTTTGAGTTAATTAACTCAATTGCTTCATTTCGTGAGTGGATGAGTGGCATAAAAAATAGAGTGTTTTACTTATCCTCGCTTTTTCTTGAAATTTCCTCAACAATCTCAAGAATACCTTGTCCTATGTCTGTATATTTTGTTGGTGTAAGCTTAAGTGCTTTTTTTGGAGTATATCTATAAGGTGTCATTCTGTAATGATCTTCACTTATTTGATCAGATGAGAAGTCTACATTCTTCTTTACCCCTGCAATTTCAAAAATCATATCAATAAGCTCTTCTGAATTAAGAATCTGATTGCCTGTGACAGTTATTGCTTTATTGATGTATTGCTCATCTAATATATCAATACTTAACTGAGCTGCATCTTGGA
>CEVN01035766.1_pt1 | contig 17529 bp, 16 predicted proteins | sample 427041 | NCBI WGS metagenome assembly CEVN01 (sample SAMEA2623463, study PRJEB7988) | marine metagenome | biome: marine biome (ENVO:00000447); feature: surface water layer (ENVO:00002042); material: "saline water (ENVO:00002010), including plankton (ENVO:xxxxxxxx)" | depth 5 m
TTGCTCTTTTTTTCTCAGCTATTCTTTATACAGCTGAAATTGATTATGCAGCTGAGACTGATCCAGTTATTACTAAGGGCGATTCTGCTGATGACCCTGCTATTTGGTTTAATTCTAAGAATCCTGAAAAATCGTTAATCTTCGGTACTGATAAGAACTCTGGTATTTATGTTTATGATATTAAAGGTAATGCCTTAAGTTATTCCAACCTTGGAAGAATAAATAATGTAGATTTGCGTGAAAAAGATGGAACCCTACATTTAGTTACATCTAATAGATCTTCAAGCACTTTGGATTATTGGCTTTTTCCAACAGATGATTTATATAACTATTTTAAATCCAAGCCATTAAATTCTTTTTCACAAAATATAAGGCACGTTCAACTAGATGCTGGTATGGATATTTATGGTATATGTGTTGGCCTAATAGACAATGAACTAAGAGCAGTTCTAACTGAGGAAGAGGGCGTAACTATACAATATTGGGATCTTAATCTAAAAACAATAATAGATACCTTTGACATTACAGCAGATGAAAGCAATGTGCCTTTATTTGGTAATGAAGCTGAAGGCTGTGTAATAGATGATGAAAATGAACATATTATTATATCTCGCGAGGGTAGTAGAGGCATTTTAAAAGCTTATGATGCCAATTCTCTTGAATTGATTAAAGTAATAGACTCTAGGGCTGGAAATATCGGCGGCGACCCTGAAGGAGTAACTATATATAAAACTACTGACACAGAAGGTTTTATTATTGCATCTTCGCAAGGTGACAGTAAATTTAATTTATACAATAGAAAATTTCCATTTGAATACATTAGATCATTTAGAGTTAATGATGTTACTGATACTGATGGTATAGATGTTACCAATAACTCAATCAATGGTGCATTTTCTAAAGGATTCTTAGTTGTACAGGATGGATACAACACTCCAGATAATCAAAATTTTAAAATAGTCGATATGGAACAAGTGCTTAAAAAAAAAGCGATGAATCCTGGCTCGACAAATTAAAAACATTCAGCTCAAATAATCCAGTTTTAGCCCCTTTTTTGCTTACTATACTTGGATTTCTTGAATCATTCGTTTTAAGTGGTGTTTTCTTCCCCAGCTTATTCTTATATCTTCTTGCTGTTTTTCTTTACCTGGAAGGCATATCTAGCATCTATTTAATTACAATCTTTGCTTATATGGGTTCTTTTTCTGGTGACCAATCTAGTTATTTGATGGGAAGAATATTTGGTACAAAAGTTATGAGATGGAATTTTTTTAAACGGCATAATAGTAGAGTCGAAAAAACAAAAAACTGGTTTGATAAGTATGAATTTGGAGCCATTCTGCTTGGTCGAATGACACCAAGCATAAGACCTTTTGCTCCATTCCTTGTTGGAACCTTTAAGCTTGATTACAAAAGATTTCTTTTATTCGACATAATAGCCTGCTGTATATGGGCTTTAGGTTTGGTATTGTTAGTTGTTCTATGGGAATACATAGCTAGCTATTTTTAATTTGTTTAGTACTATTTATTTATGATTGGGTATTTAAGTTTAATCTTATTAATAATACTAGTTGCCCTATTAATTCACTATTTTTTTACGCAAAAAACCAATGGCTTGATTAGAGATTTTTTAATTAAATTCTGCGCCATTATATTTACTGTAATATCAGTTGTTTTATTCCTAAGATTAATTAAATTTACTTTATAAATTTTCAACATTTATGTTAAAAATATAGCTATATGATTTTACATAGCTATACATGTGTTAATGTAATGCAAGGAGGAAATATGGCTAAATTAAAAACATTACTATTATTAGCTCTAACTGGTTTTATCTTAGTTGGATGTGGTGATTCTCGTGGTGAAGATAAGAAAAAGCTTGTCGACTTGCTTGTGATTGCTCAAGACGTGACTAGAGACCAAGCAGAATGCGCAGTAGATGCATTAAGTGATAACTTGGGTGATAAAGCATGGGAAGGATTAATGCTAACCATTGATGGGACTAGTGATGAAAGAAAAGCTTTTGAAGATGATTTATCTGAAGAAGATGAAAAAGACTTAGAAGCAGAATTCCTATCTGCAACCGCAGCTACCTTGGAATGTGATGGCATTGATAAGGCAATGTTCTAAAAATCAATAACAAATATGGCTATATGCTTTTATATAGCTGTATTTGTGTTAATGTAATGCAAGGAGGATATATGGCTAAATTAAAAACACTATCATTATTAGTATTAGCAGGGTTTATCTTAGTGGCTTGTGGTGATCCACGTGCTGATGATAAAGCAAAGCTAACAGAAGCAGTTACTGCTCAAATAGGTGATGTAGAAAACGCAGCAGATATTGCTGAATGCGTAGTTGGCGTCATGAGCGATAATCTAGATGATGATGCTTGGACTGCTCTCATGTTCGTTGTTGATGAAGATGAAGAGGGTGCTACGAAGTTCATTGAAGAGAATGAACTTGATGAAGAAGCCCTTGGAGCAGCTTTAGAATCTGCTGCAGAAAAATCTGAAGCAGAATGCGAAACTGATCTAGGTTAATAACTATCAAGTATTTTCTACGTCTGTAAAACTATTTATTTACGGTTTACGTATTTTAAAAAAGAACGGACGTAGAATACCTTCCTGCCGAAAATTCTTTTATGCCTGACACTCTATTCACTAAAATTAGAAAAGGAGAAATACCTGGCAAAATTATATTTCAGGATGAATTATGTTTTGCTATTGAAGATATTAACCCTCAGGCACCTATTCACATACTAATAATTCCTATAAAAGAAATTGAGAAAGTATCAGATTCAACTGTTAACGATATAGAGTTATTAGGTCATCTTTTGCACGTATCAAAACAAATTGCTCAAGATTATCAATTAGACAATAACTATAGATTAATTATCAATAATGGTGCCAAAGCTGGACAAAGTGTATTTCATCTTCATGTGCATTTGTTGGGCGGTAGAGACCTTAATTGGCCTCCTGGCTAAACATAGGTTGCGCCAACTAAGAGTATTAAGACAATTATCCCAATTACACCAAAAAAGATTACGATATTTCTAATAAGTGTTTTATCATCTTCCATATTGAAATTTTATATCTATTAACATGACTCGCATAGAGCCTTACAGTGACAAAGAGGTTAAATTTGTCTTAAAAGATTTACTTAAAGACAAACAATTTTTAGATTTTGTTAAAAATAATCTTAATTCTTCCACTTCAAAATTTCTTTCTATACCTGGTTCCAAGTTTTTAGCTCTACAATTATTTAAATCAAAAGTAAGAAAAATTAATTCTATTGATGAATTTCAGGACCAAGTAAAAATAGTTTTGCAAAGTGTAATTGATCAGACAATTGATGAATTTAATTTTTCTGGTATTGATCAATTAGATACCAATAAACCCTATCTATTCATCAGTAATCATAGGGATATAACATTGGACTCAGCGCTCTGCAACCATGCAATTAGTACTATTGGTCTAGAGACAACACATAATGCCATTGGTGATAATTTAGTAAGTATAAAATGGATGGGCGATTTACTAAGACTTAATAAAAGCTTTGTTATCGAAAGAGGAGGGAAGTCAAAAAAAGCTATCTATAATAATTTATTTAAAGTATCTAATTACATTAAAGAAACGTTAAAAGCAGGGAATCATATTTGGATTGCTCAAAGACAAGGCAGAGCTAAGGATGGTATAGATAAAACAGATCCAGCCGTTTTAAAAATGTTGCATATAGCACTTAGAAAAGATTGTGATTTTGATCAACTTACAAAATACTACAATCTTATTCCATGTTCTGTTTCGTATGAATATGATCCACTAACAGTAGAAAAAGCCAAACACTTAATTAAAGGTCAAGAAAAAAATAAAGAAGATGATATTAGGCATATTTTTAAAGGCATCATGACTCCTAAAGGTTTTGTACATTTAAATCTAGGGGACCAAATTAAAGGCAATTTTTCTCCAGAAGAATTATCTAAAGAAATTGATAAGTCAATTTTATCTAACTATAAAGTTTGGGAAACTAATATGTACTCTTACAAGTACCTGTATGAAACAGTTAACGATGATGATTTTCCAAGAGCGAGCATCTATTTTAATAACTTGAGAGCTTCTATGACTAATAAAGAATTAGAATATATAATGACTCAGTACGCTAACCCAATAATTGCAAAAGGAGAATTAAAAAATGAATAAAGACGATCAATTTTATAAATCAAAAGAAGATTCAGATAATTCTTCTTCAGATGCATTAGTTGCATTAATTATGATAATTTGTGGCGTTTTTGCAGCTACTATTTATGTGAGTTCATTATGAGTCTAGATATTAAAGATCTATTTAATATAGAAGGTAAAATCGCCGTTGTTACAGGAGGTTCTAGAGGTATTGGTGAAATGATAGCCTCAGGTTTCTTAGCAAATGGTGCGAAAGTATATATAACTGCAAGAAAGGAAGAAGCTCTCATTGCTAAAGCTGAGGAGCTAAGCAAAACGTTTAATTCAGAATGCATACCTTTTTGTGCAGACCTTTCTAAAGAAGAGGGTATAAACAGTTTCGTAGCATTTATAGCTGAAAAAGAACCAGATGGATTTGATTTCTTAATTAATAACGCTGGAGCTGCATGGGGTGCGCCTTTTGATGATTATCCAGTTGATGGCTGGGATAAAGTTGTTGATATCAATCTTAAAAGTCCTTTTTTCTTGACACAAAAATTTGCCAAATTGCTTGAAAAAAGAGGTACTTCTGATGACCCCGCAAGAATCATTAATATAGCTTCAATTGACGGTATTGGAGTATCAAATATGTCTGATACTTATGCTTACTCAGCTTCTAAATCTGGGATTATTCATTTAACTAAACATCTTGCTAAAACTTTGGTTGAAAGAAACATAATTGTAAATGCTATTGCACCAGGACCATTTGATAGTCATATGTTAGGTAAGGCTGTAAATTTTGATTACAGTTTTATTGCTGACATGAATCCAAGAAAGAGAATTGGAACACCCCAAGACATGGCTGGATTATGTATTTATCTATGTTCTAGAGCAGGTGCTTTTACAGTCGGTGAAACTGTTACCTGTGATGGCGGCATGGTTACAACACGTTAGTTGTAATAGTTAAATTCTCTTTTTATTTATTCAAGTGATGACAGGTAATGCTCGGCATCTAGAGCTGCCATGCAACCAAAGCCAGCACTGGTAATTGCTTGTCTGTAGTTATAATCCGCCACATCACCTGCTGCAAAGATACCTTCTACTGAGGTTGATGTTGAACCAATATTAAAGCCTGTTTTAGTCAAAATATAACCATCTTTCATGTCGAGTTTGCCCTGAAATATACTTGTATTAGGTGTATGTCCAATTGCAATAAAAACACCTTCAACAGCTAGATTAGATTCGCTACCGTCATTATTGAGTATAGATATTCCTGATACTGCATCTTCGCCTAAAACTTCCTTTAGCGTTGAGTTTAAAATCAACTTAATCTTTCCTTCCTCAACTTTCTTAAACACTCTATCTTGAAGAATCTTTTCACCTCTAAACTCATCTCTCCTATGAATTAAATGTACTGTTGAACATATATTGCTTAAATAAAGTGCTTCTTCAAGCGCCGTATTACCACCACCAACTACAGCAACTTCTTGATCCTTGTAAAAGAAACCGTCGCAAGTAGCGCAGGCACTTACGCCTTTCCCCAGCAATTTTTTTTCGCTTTCAATGCCAAGATATTTTGCACTTGCTCCAGTTGCTATGATGAGGGATTTGGTTTCATATGTTTCTTTTTCACCATAAAGCAGGAGAGGCTGACCAGTTAAATCTACCTCTTTAATATAGTCATTGCGAATATCCACATCATATTTTTTTGCATGTTTTTCCATTCGTACCATTAGATCTGGTCCCTGTAGATCTTCAAAATCACCGGGCCAATTTTCTACTTCAGTGGTTGTTGTAAGTTGTCCGCCTACTTCTAAACCTGTAATTAATACTGGGTTCAAATTTGCTCTAGCTGCATAAACAGCCGCTGTATAACCAGCTGGACCTGAGCCTAAAATTATTAATTGTTGTTCCATAATTTTTTAATTAAAAACAAGAGTACTTGTGCTTTTTTAGTTACAATATCTTAGCATGTCAATTGATAGAATCTATAGAGAGTTTATTGGTGTTACTTTAGTAATTTGTTCAATTTTCTTATTTATTAGCTTAATTACTTTTTCTCCTGAAGATGATGTGCTCAATTACCTTCCGGGTGAGACAAATTATGTAAATACCTTTGGATATCTTGGTGCTTTATTCTCATCATCATTGATGGCTTATCTTGGTCATGCTTCATATTATTTAATTTTAGTACTTACATATTTTGGAGTTATTTTATTTATATCTAAAAGTTCAAAAAATTTTGTAGAGAAAATTAGCACATTTAATAAATTTTTATTATGTCTAATTTCAATTTTTCCTTTTGCATTATTTTTATCAGCTTTCTTCGAAGATATGGGTGGTTTAGTTGGTCACAATTTATTTAATTCTAGTAGTGTATTTCTAGATTCAATTTGGCTTGGTTCTCTATCTCTGATTATATTTATTATTTTTCAGTACTTTGTTTTTTCTGAGGTTTTTGGTCTGATAAGTGCATCTAACATGACTACAACAAACACTAAAGATAAGAGCATTAATAAAAGCCCATCAAGCAAAAAAACTGATAAAAAAGTGGTTAAAAAAACTGATGCTGCAAAACATACAGAATCCAAAGAATCACAAATAAATGTACCTAAAGATAATTTAAAAGAACAAGAAGATTTCCTACATCTTCTTGATCAGGAAATTGATGAATCTGCTGACATTAGCAAAGAATATCTTGAAGACCTATCAAGTAATTTAGTTGTAAAACTTGAAGAATTTGGCATTGAAGGAAAGGTAGAAGATGCTCTGCCAGGCCCTGTTATTACTAGATTTGAAATTATTTTAGCTCCTGGAACTAAAGCTAGCCAAGTTACAAATATAGCCAATGATCTGGCACGTTCACTTGCTGTGAAAAGTGTAAGAGTGGTTGAAGTTATAGAGGGTAAATCATCTATAGGTATAGAGATTCCTAATCCAAAAAGGAAAGTTGTTACCCTTTATTCTGCTATTCATGAACATCCAAAAGAGTCACTTAAACCTCTTGAATTTTGTATTGGTAGGGATATTTCTGGGGAAGGTTCAAAAATAGATCTACAACAACTTCCACATTTGTTAATTGCAGGCACAACCGGATCAGGAAAATCTGTAGGCGTTAATACAATACTCTTAAATTTATTAAGAAATAACTCGCCTAATAATTTAAGGCTATTATTAATAGATCCAAAAATGCTTGAGTTATCAGTTTATGATGATCTTCCTCATTTGATTACACCTGTAATTACAGACATGCAGAAAGCTGCAAACGGCCTTAATTGGTGCGTTAAAGAAATGGATAAGAGATATAAATTAATGTCTGCATTAGGTGTAAGAAGTCTTGAGAGTTATAACCAAAAAGTCCAAAAAATAAATTCAATATCTGAAGAGATCAAGGAAAAATTATTTGAGATAAACGATGGAGTAGTTAAACCATTACCTTATATCGTTATCGTTATAGATGAATTGGCTGATTTAATGATGGTAGCAGGAAAAAAAGTTGAACAACTCATATCACGTCTTGCTCAAAAAGCTAGAGCTTCTGGAATGCATTTAGTTGTATCCACTCAAAGACCATCAGTTGATGTCATTACTGGACTTATTAAGGCTAATATACCTTCAAGAATTTCGTTTCTTGTTTCATCAAAAATTGATTCTAGAACTATCTTAGATCAAGGTGGTGCTGAACAACTTCTTGGCAATGGAGATATGCTTTTTGTTGAACCTGGTACATCAATACCAAACAGAATTCATGGTGCTTTTGTAAGTGATGATGAAGTTCAAAAAATTGCTAAATTTTTAAGAGAAACAGGTAAACCTGATTATATTGAAGATGTTATTAAATCTGTAGAAGTACAAGAGTTATCTGAAGAAGCTGATATGGATGATGATCTTTACAATGAAGCTGTTGAATTTGTCGTTGAAACAAGAAGGGCATCTATTTCTTCTGTCCAGAGAAAATTTCGTATTGGCTATAATAGGGCAGCTAGATTAATTGAAACAATGGAAGAAAATGGAATAGTTTCACCAATGAATTCTAATGGTTCAAGAGAAGTTCTTTAATGCGAATTATTCTTTTATTCATATCTTCTTTTCTATCTTCTGCTGAACTTTCAGAACTATTAAATAAAAATCAAAAATTTTCTTCAAACATTCTTATTTCAGACATTGACACAGACATATCCAGTGGCTTTCTTTCATATAAAAATGGAAATTATAAATATTCTATCGAAAGCCCTAGTAGTCAAGTAATGGCAGAAATAGATGGGCAACTTTTTGTTCAGGATGATGATTTTAAACAAGTTATTAGATACAACGATAATAACTCCTTTTTAATAAAAAAATTATTATCTAATGCATATGAACATGCTGAACTGTCTTGTAATTTAAAATGTTTCAAACTTGTTGTTGATGATGAGCGCATCAGTAATGCGATCATTGTTTTTGATAATGAATTTTTGTATGAAATAATTGTAGAAAATTTTCAAAATAATAAATTTTTAATTAAATTTGAGAATTTTGTTCATGAATCAACTAATATTACTTATGTAACTCCTGATGGTTATGAATTAATAACGAATGATTGATTTAATAGACTTAAAAGAAAATTTAGATATCTATAAAAAAGGTTTGTCCGCAAAAGGGTGTGATATAGATTTAGAGGATTTGCTTAAAAAAAATATTTCAAAAAATGCCCTTCAAGTAGAATTAGATGAGCTAAAGGGTCAAAGAAATACCTTATCAAAAGAAATTGGATCTTTATCAAGCAGGGGTGAGAATTCCAATGATCTAAAAAAAGAGTCTGAAAAAATTGGATTAAAAATTGAATCTCTGCAAAAACAATTTGAACAAGAAAAATTAGAGTTTGAATCTATTTTGCTCCAAATACCAAACTTACCCGATACTGATGTGCCTTTTGGTAATGATGAATCTAGCAATCAAGAAATTTTTACTAAAGTATTTACACAAGCAAACAATGGTCTGGATCATGTAGAGATTGGTGAAAAACTAGGATTGCTTAATTTTGACTTAGCCAATAAGTTAAGTGGATCTAGATTTGTTGTTTTGAAGGGTAAATTAGCAGAATTACAGAGAGCCCTTATTCAATTCATGCTTGATGAAGCAAAAAATAATGGTTATGAAGAAATGTATGTTCCTTTCATTGTTAATAGTGAATCACTCATTGGAACAGGCCAGTTACCAAAATTTGAAGATGATCAATTTAAAATTAGTGATGATAAATACTTAATTCCTACAGGTGAAGTTCCACTAACCAACTTAATGAGGGATGAATTGTTAGCAGATGCTGATTTACCCATAAATCTTACTGCTCATACACCATGTTTTAGAGCTGAAGCTGGAAGTTATGGAAAAGATACAAGGGGTATGATCAGACAACATCAATTTGAAAAAGTTGAAATTGTAAAATTTACTGATCCTGAAAAGTCAGATAAAAGCTTAGATGAACTTGTTTCTCATGCTTCTAATATCCTAGAAAAGCTTGAATTAAGCTATCGTCAAGTAATTCTATGTACAGGTGATTTAGGATTTTCATCTTCCAAAACAATAGATTTGGAAGTTTGGCTGCCAAGTCAGAATACTTTTAGAGAAATTTCTTCTTGTTCAAATTTTAAAGATTTTCAATCTCGAAGAATTAATGTCCGGGTAAAGAAAAATAATAAAAAAATTTATCCTCATACATTGAATGGTTCAGCATTAGCAGTTGGAAGAACCATTGTAGCTATTATTGAAAATTTTTATGAAAATGGTGTAGGTGTACATATACCAAAGGTTTTAAAAGATTATCTCGATTTTGATTTAATAGAAGAAAAAAAATAATTCACATATATTTCACATAACCGTTAAAACTTCTTCATGTTTAGTTATAGAATATAGAAATATCGAATTTGAGGTAACTATATGAAAAAAATTCTTTTATCGCTGACTCTAGCGATATTTTCGTTTTATGCGATATCCCAAGTTGATGTCAGATCAGGTATCAAGGGATACGTTACCGATTCTTCAGGTCCAGTTTCTGGAGCTGCAGTAGTCGTAGTATATGTACCAAATGGTTCTACCAGTAATGCGCTTACAGGAGCAGATGGGGAGTTTAGTTTTAATAACTTAGCACCTGGTGGTCCTTACAGCGTAACAGTAACTAAAGCAGGTTATTCTGATGCAAGTGCAACAGCTGTCTACACTAAGTTTAGTGAAGTCTCCAGCGTTGACGTATTCTTAGCAGCAGAATTTGAAGAAGTTGTTGTTAGTGCTTCCGCTCTAGAAAGCACCATTAGATTTGGGAATGGAACAGTATTTGGTGAAGATGTAATTGATGGCATGCCATCATCAGATAGAGGTATTCAAGATGTTGCAGCCTTAGACCCTAGGGTAGCTGTAGATCAATCAGAAGACTTCTTCTCACTATCAGTTATGGGTAGTAACCCAAGAACAAATGATATTACCATTGATGGTGTATCCGTTAATGATGCATTTGGACTTAATGATAGTGGTCAACCAACATTGAGAAACTCATTCTCAATTGAAACTGTTAAACAGATTTCAGTTGATGTCACTCCATTTGATGCTTCTAGAGGAGGCTTTGTAACTGGTAGTGTGAATGCTGTTACTAAATCTGGTACAAACGAATTTGAAGGTGACTTCTACGTTTATAACAGAAATGAAGACATGGTTGGTGACGATGCTAATGGCAATGAGCCAGGTACCTTTACAGAAGACACAATGGGCTTCAGTTTAGGAGGTCCAATACTGGAAAATAAGCTTTTCTTCTATTTCAACTATGAGAAGTTTGAACAAGTTTATCCAGCATTTTATGGTCCTGATGGAAGCGGAGCAACACTAGAAGCTTACTATGTAACTCAAGCTCTTGTTGATAGAGTACGAGCTTCAGCACAAAGCTTATATGGTTTCGATCCAGGTACTTACGATACAGAACAAAATAATTTATCTGAAAACACATTTGTTAAATTAAATTATCTTCTGAATGACGATCACGAAGTTGAGGTTTCTTACATCGATACTACGTCAAATTTGGTTAAAGTAAGAGGGCAGCCACCATATGGTTTCTCACTAGATAGCCAATGGTATGACGACAAACAAGGTGTAGAAGTTTTAACCTCAAAACTATTTAGTAATTGGAGCGATAAGCTCTCAACACAGATAGTTATGTCAACAAGAACACAGACTGATAATCAAGATCCTTTTAGAGGAGATAACTTCCCATCAGTTTCTATTGCAATTAATAATGCAGATGGAAGTTGTACTGGAAGTTCAAATTGTACTAACCCATTTAGAACAATTTGGGGTTCAGCAAGAGCTGGTCAGTATGAAACTCTAAGATTTGGACAAGATCAGTTTAGATACAATAATGAGATTATTGTTGATTCATCAGCATTCTCATTTAAAGGTTTCTATTCACTTAGTGCTAACCATGATCTAAGTTTTGGTTACGAAGTAACTGAAGACGATATCATGAACTCATTTAGAGTTTGTGGTGGTGGTTGTTATGGTTTCTCAGGCATAGATCAATTTGAAGCAGGTACTCCAACATACTACTTATTAGAAGGTGGTGTTGGCGGTGTCATTAATGGTGATGCTGTTAATTGGGTGCTTGAAAAGGAAACTTTATATTTCCAAGATGACTGGAGAGTAAACGATAAATTAAACATTTTAATGGGTGTTAGGGTCGACAACACTACAACTAACAATACGCCTAATGCAAATGCAAGTTATTTTGCAGCAACAGGGTATAGAACAGATGTAGGTATTGACGACCAAATGGTTCAACCTAGATTAGGTTTTGATTATGATGCTACAGACATGTTTATGGATTACTTCCTAGGTGGCAAATCATATGATTGGTTACCTATAGAGTCCGTTCAAATGCGTGGTGGATATGGCTTATTTGTAGGTCGATTGCCAAGTGTTTGGGTCTCAAACTCATGGAGTAATGATGGCGGAATCAATAAAGCTGAATTTGAAGCATTTACTTTCAGCGGTCAGCCAATCGATGGTGTAATGTTTGATCCAAATTCAAATGATCAAAGTAGAGCTACAAGACTATCAGCTTCTGCTGGTGGTGATGTTAACTCACTAGATCCTGATTTTGGTCTACCATCTTCATGGAGATTCGCATTAGCATTTGATGTTGAACTTTCAAATGGTTGGTTCTATGGTCTTGAATTCAATCATGATGATGTCGATAGAGCTTTTGCTTATATTGATCCAGCATTAGAAGGAAATGTTGCTGGCACTTTGCCAGATGGTAGAACTTACTACAACAACAGTGAAGGTGACCTTCACACAACTTATACTGACAAGGGTCAAACTAGATCATGGTCTCATAAGTTGTCAAAATCTTTCCTAGATGACAAGTTAAAAGTATATCTTGCTTACTCAAATACTGATGCAAGAGATGTATTTGGCGCAGGTTCATCTACGCAAGGTTCTAACTATGGTAAGTATGCAACGTGTAACAACCAATTCTATCCAAATCTTTGTACTAAACCTTCTTTATGGGGTAGAGACGAAAGATTAGTTGGAACTATTGATTATACAGCTGAAATATTCGGTGCTGATAATCCAACTAGATTTTATCTTTTCTGGAAAAGAGAATCTGGTAGAAAATTCAGCTATACCTATGACGACAATATCATAGGCGACGGTTATAGAGATGAAAGAGACCTTTGGTATGTTCCAACAGGTCCAGGTGATCCTCTAGTATCCTTTAGTGATGATACAGGTGATGCATTCTATGCTTATGTAGATAGATATCTAAGTTCATATAAAGGTCAAGTAGCTCCGGCTAATGGCTTTATGGCTCCTTGGATAACAAGAATGGATCTTAAGGTCACACAAGAATTAGCACTACCGCAAGGTAGTTTCTTTGGCGATACCAAAGCTGAACTATTTCTTGATATCTATAACCTTGGAAACTTAATTGACGAAGATGCCGGTCAAATTTATGACGCAGGTTATCTTGGTGTAACAAAGAGTATGGATGTAGACATCGTTGACGGTGCTTACGTTTATTCAAACTTCGATGATGGACATCTACGTTACCGAAATGGTGCTAGATTTGTTTCTACATGGAAGATGATGCTCGGGTTTAAGCTAAGTTTCTAAGCAGTAATTCGGTATATAAAAAGGGCAGCTTAGGCTGTCCTTTTTTTTTACTCAAAATAAATAAGAGTTATAATGTGGAATGCAAAAGATTCCTACAATTTCATTTAATGATCTTAAAAATAGAAATTCTGATGTTTTAGAATTTCTCACTAGAACATTAGAGAATAATGGATTCTTTATCATCAATGATCATTCAATCGACAAAAAACTTATCGAGAAAGTATTTTCAGTTGCTGAAAATATATTTGATCTGCCTTATGAAACAAAATATAAATACCACATAAAGGGATCCAATGGAGCTAGAGGTTATACCCCTTATGGAATTGAAACTGCTTTAAATGAAAAAGTAGCTGATCAAAAAGAATTTTGGCACCAAGGCTCAACAACCAATAAATCTTTAATGCCTAATCTGTATATCGATGAGGTAGATGATTTTAATGTGTTAGATACTTTATACAGTGAATTTGAAGATATGGGTTCTGAGGTACTTAAAGCTTTTAGTCACTTTGATATAGATTACAATGCGAATTTAGTTGATTCAGCTATTGATGGTAATTCTATTCTTAGATTAATTCATTATCCAGCAACGGAAGGAGGTAACAAACATCGTGCTCGAGCTCATAGCGATGTCAATCTTATTACTCTCCTTATAGGTGGAAATGAAGCTGGTTTAGAAGCTCAAGATAAACAAGGTAATTGGGTTGAATGTAGTTGTGATGTAGGCGAAATTATCTGTAATATCGGAGATATGCTTCAAATTATGTCAAATGAGAAATTAACAAGCACTCCTCATAGAGTAATTTCAAAAGGTAATGAAAATAAGGCAAGATACAGCATTCCATTTTTTTTACATCCAAGACCGGAGATTGTTTTAAACAAAGAAGGGGATCTAACAGCTGAGAAATTCTTAGATAAACGTGTTCGTGATATAAAGCTAAATTAAATGTATTATCTTCAAATCATACTCGGCACTCTAATTTTAACAGCTCTTGCTGTGCCACTTTCCAACAATTATAAAGCTATAAAGATTCAGAATATCCTAGCTGCTATGGCAGCCATGCTGGTGTTTGCCTTTATCTTATTAAATCCAAATGTAGCTGGTTTCTTTAAAATACTTAGTGATGGTGTAGCCAAACTCTCTGCTGCAACTGCTTATGGTACTGAGTTTGTTTTTGGAAGTTTATTTTTAAACAATCCTTTTGCTTTTGCCTTAAATGTTCTTCCCTTAATAATTGTTATGGCAAGCATAAGTGCTCTGTTGTGGCACTGGAGAATACTACCAATGATCATTAAAGGTTTTTCTTACATATGTGAAAAACTTTTTGGGCTCGGTGGCCCTATATCATTTGGAGCAGCAGCAAATGTTTTTGTTGGACAAGTTGAAGCACCATTATTTGTTAGACCTTATTTATCTCAAATGAGTAAAAAAGAGCTCTTAATTTTAATGACAGCTGGTATGGCAACAATATCTGGATCCATAATGATAGCTTTATCTGACGCTCTTAAACCTCAATTTGGTGATATTAATACAGTACAACATTTCTTAACAGCATCAATTTTATCTGTTCCTGGAGCAATAATGTATGCAGAGATAATGTATCCATCTAATGAAATTACACATGCAATTAAAAATAAAGAAGAAGAAAAAATTTACTCAGGTTCTATGGATGCTATTACTAAAGGAACAAAGGATGGTTTGAGTATAGCTGTAAATGTTGCTGCTATTTTAATTTCAATTTTAGCTTTAGTTTCAATAATTGATGGATTTCTATCCCTTATAGATCCTAACCTTTCTTTAAGTATGTTATTAGGCTATTTATTTGCTCCTATAACCTGGTTAATGGGTGTTCCATGGGGGGAAGCTGTAAGTTCAATAAATACCCCAGTTGGCATAAAATCTATTTTTCCAGACTCTTATGAAGTTATTCCTGGTGCAGCAGACCTATTAGGTATCAAAATAGCAACAAATGAGTTCGTTGCATATCTACAATTAGGAGGCCTTGACCCTTCAACATTCACAGAAAGAACAAAGGTAATAACACTATATGCTCTTTGTGGTTTTGCTAATTTTTCTAGTGTTGGAATACTGGTATCTGGAATTGGATCTATGGCACCTGAAAGAATTGGTGATCTAATTCAGGTGTCTGGTAAAGCTCTTGTTGGGGCAACTTTAGCTTCGTGCTTAACTGGATTAGTTGCTGGATTATTCGTTTAGATTAAATTAGTTAATTTTCTGTAGTGCTTCCTACAAAAAACTTTATATTTATCGCCGCCAATATCAATTTGCTGACCCTCTGTAACTATTTTTCCATTGTTATATCTAGCTATCATTGTTGCTTTTCTGGCACAGCCTTCATATTCGCAGATAGTTTTAAGTTCAACTAATGTATCTGCATAAGCAAGTAATGCAGCACTACCAGAAAATAAGTCCCCCCTAAAATCAGTTCTTATTCCGTAGCACATCACTGGAATGTTAAATTTATCGCATACTAGACATAGCTCTCTAACCTGTTTATTAGTTAAGAATTGAGCCTCATCAACTAATATACAGGCGATATCTTCATCTTTTTTTTCAAGAAAAAACTTATCAAATTCAAATGTTTCTTCAAATATATTTGCCTTTTTTTCTAGCCCAAGTCGAGAATGGATCGCGCCATGATACATATCTGCATCGACTTTAGGTGTAAATAAATAGGTTTTTAAACCTCTTACTTCATAGTTGTGATTTGATTGTAAAAGGGAGGTTGATTTCCCAGCATTCATAGTTGAATAATGAAAGTGAACTTTAGCCAAACCTAATCTTTATCCTTCTTAAATGGATTCTTTCCAGAAATGCCTTTTGGTCTTGCTTCGAGAAAAATATAGATAGTAAAGAAAAATAGACTTCCTAGTAATACGTATAATCCATCCATGACAATATTGTAAATGTTTTAAATTAGTATGCATAAAAATATTTAATAATCTGTCCTTTTTCTTTTCATTAAGTAAAATATGATCGTGAACATTAAAAAATTATTTTCAATTATCGTTACTGTTTTCTTTGTTGCTTCTTGCGGCGGAGGTGGAGGAGGATCATCGGCTCCAGAGCCTGCACCTACACCAGCCCCAACACCAGCTCCAACACCTGCACCTACACCAGCTCCAACACCATCAACACTTTTCAATAGAGATGTTTATATTGGTACTGTTGACGCTAGCGAATATGATAGAGATGCACAATATCCAACCTGGGATGATACTGATGATGATTGTCTATCCAACAGACATGAGATTTTAATTGCGCAACATATTGATGATGATTCATCTAACCCTTTGGTTTACAGAGAAGATGGCTGCCTAATACTATCAGGTAAATGGTATGACCCTTATGATGATACATACTATTACAGTGCTTCAGATGTACAAATAGATCATGTTGTAGCTCTTTTTGAGGCTCATAATAGTGGTGCTTTTGCATGGACATCAACGGAAAAAAGATATTTTGCTAATACAGGTAACAAATTTCCTGGTACTTTACCGGAAACCTCACATGAATTTCTCGCTGTAGGAGCTGCTTCTAATCAGTCAAAGAGTAGCTATGATCCAGTTGATTGGATGCCTAATAATACCGATTATCACTGCACATATTTAAAGAAATGGGTCGAAGTCAAATACATTAATACCATATACTTTGATCAAGATGAATTCGATTTTATAAAATCCGAGGAGGCTAATTGTGATACTTCTGTTCTTCCAGAACTTCCTCCCAATCCAGAGTCTTCTTATGCAGTAACTGTCGTAAGCACTAGTAACGGAAATAGATATTATATTGACGGAGAAGAGAATAAAGAACTTACATTAAAAAGAGGTTCCGTTTATGAATTTGATATTTCTTCATTTGAGGGTCATCCATTTCGTATTAGCAATATGAATGATGGAACTCACTCTGGTGGAGACGTTTACACTGATGGCATAACTATAAATGGCAACTCTCTCACTTGGGAGGTCCCAAGTAATTTAGTCAATGACACGATGTACTATTTCTGCACTGTCCATTCAGGAATGGCAGGTACAGGAAAGCTTAATATTATTGATTAAAAGATAGTTAGACTAATTTTATTTCACCAACGCCCATTCTTCCATTGTATTCTTCAACTGTAAACTCGACATTATCATTTTCATCGAGTGTTTCTAGTCCACTTTTTTGTAGTGCACTAATGTGTACGAATACATCTTTAGAACCGTCTTCAGGTGC
>CEVN01013737.1_pt1 | contig 17461 bp, 13 predicted proteins | sample 427041 | NCBI WGS metagenome assembly CEVN01 (sample SAMEA2623463, study PRJEB7988) | marine metagenome | biome: marine biome (ENVO:00000447); feature: surface water layer (ENVO:00002042); material: "saline water (ENVO:00002010), including plankton (ENVO:xxxxxxxx)" | depth 5 m
CTCCAATGATAATCATAGCCCATTACGAACAAACCATCGCTTTCGTTTGCAAGAGAATTGAAGTCCCATGCATTGTTCCAATCAACCGCTGGAGTAGCTAAGGTGACCTGGGCATTAGGAATAGAGCTTCGTAAACTAGCTCTCAAATCTTTCACAAAAGAAACAAGGTTAGATTTTTGTGACTCTGGAAAAGATTCAAAATCAATATTTACACCATCTGCACCAGCTCGCTCGACCTCAAACCTCAAATTATTAATCAATCGATTGCGATTTTCACTGGAGCTCAAAAGTGTTTCAAGTTTTGTTTTTGAAAAAAGCGTGACTGTTAGAACAACTTCAACGCCATGTTCGTGTGCTTTATTAATTAAATCAGTCGCCGGCCACCCATGCAGGTCTATCAAGTCGCCTCGTTCACTTGCCTCAGCAGAAAAGTATGCTATTGTTGAAAGTAGATCGTAATTGTAGTATTGCCATTTTGTTCCTTGCCAATAAGGATGATATCCAAAAACTTTCTTAGTCAAATTCTTCTTAATCTTCGATTTTGGATTAGCAGGTCCATTGTATGGTTTGTATAAAGGCTCCAAAAAATTCTCTTTGTTGTACTCAAGTTCGGCTTGATGAATACTTTTGTAGGTTTGTTGCCCCAATCCAAACGCGACGCTGAAAATTATAAGAAAAGTTTTATACATCACAAAGAGAGAAGATATCGTTAATAGTTTCTCTTTTTCGTATCAATTTATGTGAGTTATTGTTGATTAGGATCTCTGCGGACCTAGGTCGGGTATTAAAATTATGCGACATCGAATAGCCATATGCTCCCGTATCCATAATTGCAATCAGATCACCTTCAGAAACATCGGGGAAATCTCTGTCGGAAGCGATTCTATCTGTATTCTCACATATTTGACCAGTGAAATCCACCATTACAGTATCGCTAGAATGATTACCTACTTTATAAATTCTATGCTTAGCGCCATATAAAGCAGGTCGCATCAACGTTTCCATTCCGGCATCAATTCCTATGAAATTTTTATAACTTTCTTTAAGACCTGTAACTTTTGAAACAATAAAACCTGCATCCGCAATGATAGACTTGCCTGGCTCCAGCCAAAGTGATGGAGCAGATTCTCTGCTGGTATAGGTTTTATAATATATGTCTGAAAGCGCACCAAACATATGGTCAAAATCTAGAGGTTTTTGATCATCTTGATAAGGAATCCCAAAACCACCACCCATACTTATAAATTCAAAGTTTATCTTTAATTCGCTTTCGATTCTCTGGGCATTTTCTAAAATAGCAGACAAAACCTCTTTGAAAAAACTCTCATCAAGGTTTCCAGAGCCGCACATACATTGAAGCCCAAAACGTTGTATTCCTAAATCTTGAGCTTGTTTGTAGGCAACGGTAATCTTCTCAGCTGGAATGCCAAATTTTGCATCTCTACCTCCTGTCACAATTCCAGAGTAAGACCCTCCTCCAAAACCTGGATTCATCCGAAACGAAATTCTTTTTGGTAATCCAATTTTTTTGATTCTATTGAGCGAGGTAATATCATCCAGATTGATATTACACTGCTTTGTTAAAGCTTTCTTAAGGTCCGAGGGTGACTCATAATTTCCAGTATATATACAATCAGACGGGTCGATACCAGAAAGTTCAGCAGCATAGATCTCACCTGGACTAGAGCAGTCACCTCCAATTTTTGGAAAGGCCTCACGCATTGTCTTTATGAGATGTGGATTGCTATTTGACTTTATAGCATAGCAAATATGAAATTTTTCAAAATGCTTGTTGAGAGCGTTTTTTAAGTTTAATACATTTTCGGTGATTCTCTCTTGACTATAAATATAGAGCGGAGTACCATAGGTTTTAGCCAACGAACTTAAAAGTTTTTCATCAAATATTAATTTTCGTAAAGGGTGCATATATATTACTGTTGTTTATTTACACTTTAATTTAAAACGTAATTATTAATCAAAATAAGTTTTAAGTGCGAAACATTTTTCATTTAATTTTAAATGTGAGCTCTGATAAAAAAATTTCAAGTAAATGGATTCTTGCTTTCATTTTTCTTATGTATCTATCCGTTGGGGCAATGGTAATATATTTTATGATTAGATATAAATGGTTTTTTTAAATTAATGCAATCATTTAAACTACTTATGTAGCTGTGACTATATGTTTGAACCAAATATTTATATAAAAAGAAGAAAGCACCTTGCTCGTGAAATTGGGGACGGGTTAATTGTACTTATTGGAAATAAACCTGTACCTATGAACTACCCATCCAACACGTTGCGTTTCCGACAAGATAGTAACTTTTTGTATTATTGTGGACTCGATTATGAAAATTTAGTACTTACTATTGATTGCGCTTCGGAAAAGTCCACACTTTATGGTGATGATCTGACTGTGGACGAAATTGTTTGGGAAGGCCAAAGGACTTCAATTAAAACCATGGCCGAATTATCTGGTATTGATCGCTTTGAAACCACCTCAAAACTGCAAGGTGATATAATTCGTTCTAATGATATTCATACCCTTCCAGTATATAGAGAGGACCAGAAATATTTTTTGCAGTTCTTATTAAACAATTCAGATATTAGCTCTTCAAAACCTTTGGTTGCATGTGTAATTAAACAGCGGTCTATCAAATCTGATGATGAGATTTCTGAGATCAATTCAGCTCTTAAAATTACCTCCGAAATGCATAGCATTGCAATGCGCTCAACTCGTGATGGTTTGCTAGAGCAAGAAATTGTTGGATTAATGGAAGGGTATGCTCTACAACATGGTAGCCGTATGGCCTATCCCGTGATTTTTACAATTAATGGAGAAATACTTCATAGCAATATCTACGATAACGTAATGAAATCTGGAGATCTTACCCTGAACGATTCTGGAGCTGAGTCACCTCTTCACTATGCTAGCGATATTACAAGAACCTTTCCTGTGAGCGGTAAATTTACACCTATACAAAAAGATATATATGATCTTGTATATGAAATGCAACAAACAGCTCTTGAGTTTTGCAAACCTAAAACCTCATACAAGGATGCTCATCTTGCTGCAGCCAAAAAAGCAGTTATGGGTTTAACTAAACTAGGACTTATGAGCGGAGACCCAGAGGAAGCAGTATCGAAAGGTGCGCATGCTTTATTTTACCCCCATGGGCTTGGGCATATGCTTGGGTTGGATGTCCACGATATGGAGGGGCTGGGTGAAGATCTCGTTGGATACGACGATAAAAACCAAAGAAGCGATCAGTTTGGCTTAGCCTACCTTCGATTTTCAAAAGATCTTGAACCTGGCTTTGTGCTGACAGTAGAACCTGGTATCTATTTCATATCTCATTTAATTGATCAATGGAAAGCTGACAATAAACTCAGTGAACATATAAATTATGCTGAGGTTGAAAAGTTCAAAGGCTTTGGAGGTATTCGCATTGAGGATAATATAGCAATATCCGATCAAGGATACAGTGTTCTTGGGCCACACATTCCAAAGACAACAGAGGAAATTGAAGACATTATGCAATCATGATAAAACTTCTTTGTCTGTTTTCACCACTTATAAACCTTTCCATTAACAGCCTTGTTAATATTTATTATTTAAAGCAACCACTTCGCAACTAAGTTGCGACAAGATCATGAGTGATGTTTTTAAAAATCCACCTCCCGCTTTAAGTAATGATTATGTTTTTGATATAATAAAAAAACACTATGATATTAACCCTTCTTTGACCCCATTGGTAAGTGATCGCGACCAAAACTTCAAAATCACTGAAGAAGGAAAATCGCACATCTTCAAAATAGCAAATTCAGCTGAATCAAAATCCGTTCTCGAAATGCAGAATAGTGCACTTAATTACATATCAAAAAAAGATGATTCTATTGAAATACCGCAACCAGTCAAAACAATAGATGGTCATGATATTTTATCAATCCAAATTACAAACACAAAATACTACGCTCGATTACTTACGTACGTTGAAGGTGTATTTTTGAAGGACGTCAAACCGACAAATGGGACAACTTTTTCCGTGGGTAAATTTTTAGGCTACCTTGATAAAGGCCTTGCAGGGTTCAACCATAGGGCTGCAAAAAGAAAATTCATTTGGGACGTATCACAAGTATCTCTATTAAAATCTAATCTCACAAAGGACGACTTTGACTTAATAACTTTTTTTATCAATTCGTTTAAGCATGATATATCAAGCCTGATAAATGATTTTCCAAAAACAATTATTCATAACGATGGTAACGATCACAATATTTTACTTGATTCTTGGAATAGGGTAAAGGGTATTATTGATTTTGGAGATATGATTTATTCCTATCGCGTCATTGAGCCATCGGTCGCAATGGCATATATTGCGATTGATAACAATAATTTTGAGTTAATCGCTTCTCTTATAAAAGGATACCATTCAATTGTACCTTTGTCGATGGAGGAGCTGAAAGCAGCAATTTATTTTATGTCTTTGCGAATGTGTGTTTCTATTACGATGTCTGCAAAACGAAAGAACTTATTTCCTGACAATAAATATATTTCTATCTCTGAAGAAAATGCTCGAAAGTTTCTTATTAAAATGAGAGAGCAAGATATTCAGAATATGTCCCATGAATTGGTGGATTATGTCAGATCTTAACCAAATTGCAGCTCAACGAAAAAAATATCTTAGTCCTTCATTTAGCCTATCTTATGAAACACCTCTTCACATTGTTAAGGGACAAGCCCAGTATCTTTATACATCAAATGGAGATCGATATTTAGATGCTGTTAACAATATTCAGCATGTTGGTCATTGTCACCCTGTTGTAGTTCAGGCTGCTCAAAAGCAGTATGAACTGCTTAATACCAATACACGCTACCTGGACGCAACCATAGTTAATTACGCCAAAGCGTTAACTAGTCATCTTCCCAAGGGTTTAGATGTGTGTTATTTTACTAATTCAGGGAGCGAGTCTAATGATCTTGCGCTTCGACTGGCTAGAACAGCTACAGGGTCAATGGAGACAATTGTTCTCGATGGTGCATATCATGGACACGTTTCTTCCCTGATTGAAGTGAGCCCATACAAACACAATGCTAAGGGAGGAACTGGCCCACCAGATTTTGTATACACCGTTCCAATGCCTGATGCCTATCGTGGTAAATATCGCGGAAATAATGCAGGTAAAGAATATCTAAATGAGTTGAAAAACATACTTGAACAATTAAAAAAGAATAATAAAAAAATATCGGCGTTCATCGTAGAGCCCATTATGGGTTGCGGTGGACAGTTAATACTCCCAAAGAATTTTTTAAAGGAGGCATTTGATCTTGTCAGAACTACAGGAGGGATCTGCATCGCAGATGAGGTTCAAATTGGTTTTGGAAGAATGGGAACTAATTTTTGGGGGTTTGAAACTGAAAACGTAGTTCCAGATATTGTCACAATGGGTAAATCTATGGGCAATGGCCACCCATTATCTGCGGTTGTTACAACAAAAAAAATTGCAGACCTTTTTGATAATGGAATGGAGTATTTTAATTCCTTTGGAGGTAATCCTGTTTCCTGCGCTGTTGGACATGCCGTCTTGAATGTCATCAAGGATGAAGAGCTTCAAAAAAATGCTTTAGATGTCGGCATTTATCTAAAAGAAAGATTGAACGATCTTAAAGAGCAATTTCCAATTATCGGCGACGTAAGAGGAAGGGGTCTTTTTTTAGGTGTTGAGCTTGTGAAAAACGAAAATTTGCTACCTGCAAAAACTGAAGCGCATAGTATTGTCAATCAAATGAAGGAAAATAATATTCTATTAAGTATCGATGGTCCCGACCATAATGTAATCAAAATAAAACCACCGCTTGTTTTCAATAAAGAGAACGCAGATGAATTGGTATTAACATTTTCAAAGGTTTTAAGTAATATTGCTAATGGATTTTAAGAGACTATCAAAACTTACCTTTTTAATATTTTTTGCAGTGAGTTGTGAAAAATATGGAAAACACGAATGGGAAAACCCTTTAGTTTTTGAAATAAATAAACTCCCTCCAAGAGCTCATTTTTTTTCATATGAATCTGAACGTTTGGCTGATCTTGGCGATCCTGGGAGGTCGTCCAATTTTATATCTTTGAATGGACTATGGAGTTTTAAACTATCAAATACTTTCAAAGAAAGCGCCAGCGATTTTCATGAGATGGGTTTTGATGCTAGCAAATGGAAAAAGATAAAAGTTCCAGGAAGCTGGGAGCTTCAAGGATGGTCCTACCCAATCTATCTTGATGAAGAATATCCATTTAAAGCTGACCCACCTTTTGTGCCCAAAAAGATGAATAGCGTAGGATCTTACAAAAGAACGATAAACCTACCTCAGAACTGGCTAAAAAAAGATGTTTTTCTCAGATTTGGCAGTATTAGATCGGCGTGTTATGTTTGGGTGAATGGCAAGTATATAGGTTATTCTCAAGGCTCGAAGACTCCTACAGAATTTGATGTGACAGACTACATACAAGCTGGCCAAAACCAAGTTGCTGTTAAGGTATTACGCTTTTCAGATGGATCGTATTTAGAGGGTCAAGATACATGGAGAATAAGTGGATTAGAACGCGATGTCTCACTATACGCACGTGAAAAAGCACGAATTGAAGACTTTACCATTTTGTCATCACTTGATGAAACGTACGAGATTGGAAAATTTTCTATTAACATAGATATGGTCAACCGATCTGAACTTTCAAAAAACTATTTAGTGAGAGCAAAGCTAACTGATCCAAAAAGACGAAATCGGACGGTCTTTGATTTGAGACAGTCAATAGCAATTGATTCATCTGCTAACACCTCTTTTGAGCACAGTATTAGAAGAGTTAAAACGTGGAGTGCTGAAAAACCATATTTATATAGACTTCAGCTTTTCTTATACAATGATGATAAATTAATAGAGACATTGTCTCAACAAGTAGGTTTCAGAAAAGTTGAAATTAAGGGTGGAAAACTCCTTTTAAACGGAGAGCCTTTGATTATTCGCGGGGTAAACCGTCACGAGTGGGACCCTGTAACAGGAAGAACAATATCTGAAGAGTCAATGGTTGAGGATATAAAATTAATGAAGCAGCACAATATTAATGCTGTGAGAGCATCCCATTACCCCAACCACGAAAGGTGGTATGAGCTTTGTGATGAGTTTGGTATGTACGTTGTTGACGAAGCAAATATTGAAGCGCATGGAATGGGTTCGCACCCCAAAGGGTATGAATTTATCTCAAGCAATCCAGATTGGACCAATCAATGGCTTGATAGGGGAAATAGAATGTATGAAAGAGATAAAAACCACCCTTCAATAATCATGTGGTCAATGGGAAATGAGGCTGGTGACGGTTCCAATTTTGAAAAACTTTATGATTTTTTAAAATCAAAGGATAGCACGCGCCCGGTAGTTTATGAACCCGCAAAAGATAGGCCTCATACAGATATAGTTTTTCCAATGTATAAAAGCGTTAATGATATCAGCTCATTCGCTAATTCTAACCCATCAAAGCCGTTGATTTTATGTGAGTATGCTCATGCAATGGGCAACAGCGTAGGAAACTTAGTCGATTACTGGAAGGTTATTGACAATCATGAATCTTTGCAAGGCGGATTCATCTGGGATTGGGCCGATCAAGTCATTGCAAAAAAAGATTCAAAAGGGGAGAGCTTTTGGGGATACGGAGGTGATTTTGGAGGTGAGTTTGCTGAAAATGACTCCAATTTTTGCGCTAATGGATTGGTAGCAGCTGACAGGTCGCTAAATCCACATGTTCACGAAGTAAAAAAGATTTACCAACCAATAAAATTCAAAGCAACAGATCTTAAAAAAGGCAAAGTTCAGATCTCAAATAATTATAATTTTACAAATTTTGAAAATCTTGATTTTACATGGAGAATTACAGGAGATGATAGAATAATTTCTTCTGGAAGGTTGACTTCTTTAAATCTCAATCCGCAAGAGTCAAAAGAAATATTTTTTAACACATCTAATATTGTTCAACGAGCAGGAGTAAGATATTTTTTAACTGTGGAGGCAAAAACTAAAAATTCAAAGCCGTTGGTTCCCAAAAAACATCTTGTCGCATGGGAGCAATTTGAACTACCGCTTTATCTCCCTCTTTCAAAAAAAGAAACCAACGCACAGTTTGATCTAGTGACCCAAGAAAATGATACATTAATAGAAATTAAGTCAAATGATGTACATATTGTATTTGATAAAGAAACGGGCTTTCTTGAAAGTTATGAGGTTGGACTGGTCAAATATCTCAAACACCCTATCGTATCGAACTTTTGGCGAGCTCCAAATGACAATGACCTTGGAAATGGGATGCCAAAGCGCACAGGTATTTGGAAAGATGCTGGTAAAAGAATGCAATTAAAAGATATTGCCGTTTCCGAAGTTGAAAACTCTATACAAGTAAGCAGTATTCACTTTGATAGCCTCAGCAGTACAACGATTTTTACAAAATATAAAATTTATAATGAAGGCGCAATTCATCTTGATAGAAAAATCGAGATATTAGATAATACCTTACCAGAAATTCCACGAATAGGTGTTAAGCTTTCGATGCTGGGTTCATTCAATAATGTTACGTGGTTTGGTAGAGGGCCTCACGAATCATATTGGGATAGAAAGCAATCTGCTGCTATTGGCGTTTATTCTGGTTCTGTATGGGATCAAACCTATCGATACGTTAGGCCTCAAGAGACTGGAAACAAAACAGATGTTTTTTGGATGGCGGTTTTCAATGAAAAAAGAAATGGTCTGATGGCCGTTGGTTTACCATCATTTGATGGAAGCGTTCATAGATATCCTTACGATGATTTAGATTATTATCCTGGTGCTCAACGTCATGGCAAATTGGATCTAGTACCAAAAGACCATACAGATTGGTTGATAGATATAAAGCAAATGGGAGTTGGGGGTGATAACAGCTGGGGAGCTAAACCAATGAAAAAATATACTTTATATCCTGGTGTATACAATCAATCAATGCTGCTCATTCCTTTTACGTCGCAAGGAGATTTCACAAAACTTTCTAAAAAGAGATTCTAATACCACTATACTGAGGAAAAACCAATGAACACCATTTCAATCATAACTTTTATTTTAGCTACTGGTTCTGTTGCTTTCTTTACTTACAGAATTGTTCAAAAAATGAAAAGATCAGATAACGCAACAGAGGAGTATTTTACGGGTGGTCGAGCTTTAACATGGCCTGTTGTTGCTGGATCGCTTCTGTTAACAAATTTATCTACTGAGCAGCTAGTTGGCTTAAATGGAGATGTATTTGGGGATAAAGCCTTGGTTGGACTGGCGTGGGAAGCTTTAGCAGCTTTTGCGATGATCGCAACGGCTTTAGTTTTTTTACCGCGTTATTTAGCTAGCGGGTTTACCACCACTCCAGCCTTTCTAGAAAAGAGATTTGACAAGACCACGCGTTCAATGGTTTCAGGTCTATTTCTATTTGGGTATGTGACGGTGCTCTTACCGGTCGTCCTCTACACTGGGTCTCTTGCACTTGAGAGAATGTTTAATCTTGATTTACCTCTTTGGATGATTATTTTACTCATCGGTGGCTTGGGAAGTGCTTACGCCATATTTGGCGGACTAAAGTCTGTTGCGGTAAGCGACACTATAAATGGAGTCGGTTTGCTGATAGGAGGTCTTGCTATCCCGTTTCTTGGATTGGCAGCACTGGGTGACGGGTCTTTCTTTGGAGGTTTATCAATTCTTTTGAACGACAAACCTGAGTATTTAGAAGTTTTAACGCGTAAAAATGTTGATGGAAATATTGTTTCCGTTCCATGGCCAACACTCTTCACAGGGATGATGTTCATTCAGATTTTTTATTGGTCGACAAATCAAGTAATCGTTCAACGTGCTATGGCAGCACGAAGCTTGGCTGAAGGCCAAAAAGGTGTCCTTTTTGCTTCGGCTATGAAATTAGTCGGTCCTTTGATGTTGTGTCTTCCTGGAATCATAGCTCTTCACATGACCGATCTTCCTATAGGCAGACAGGATCAGGTATATGGTGCGCTCGTTCGATATGTGCTTCCAGATTGGTCGCTCGGTCTTTTTGCTGCCGTTTTAATGGGGTCAATTTTGAGCTCCTTTAATTCTGGTTTAAATAGTGCCTCAACACTTTTTTCTTTGCAATTTTACAAAGGTTATATAAATCAAAATGCCACTCCTGATGAAATAGTAAAAACAGGAAAACAATTTGGAATGCTACTAGCCGTATTGTCTATTGTGATAGCTCCACTTTTAGCTCAAACTCAATCTATATTCCAATATCTGCAAAAAGTAAATGGATTATATAGTGTGCCCATTATTGGAATATTCTTATTGGGTATTACCACAAAGCATGTTCCAGCTGTAGCCGCTAAGGTTGGTATGGTGGTAGGTATGGCAATGTACGCGTTCTTTTCTTTTGAGAATTTACATAACGTACCAGAATTTTTTGCAGATGGTAATGGAGATTTACACTGGCTACATGGATACTTTATAAGTTTTGTTTTTTCAGTGATAGTTATGCTTGCAATTGGTAAAATGAAACCCAAAACCGTTGAGGAAATTGCATTAAGCGATCAGCGAGAGCCAGCTCCAGTGGATATGACCCCATGGTCTGAATCGAAAAAGGTTTCGCTCGGTATTATGAGCGCAACCCTTGGGATCTATCTTTTATTAACAATAGTCGCACAATAATCTTTGCGAATTGATAGATTTAAAAAAATTAAGCTCACTTTCTCCTAAGTCCGATTGGATTAAACTCAATACAATCGAGGCTCATACTGGTGGAGAGCCACTAAGAGTTATTCTTTCTGGGTACCCCACATTAAAAGGAAGAACAATTCTTGAAAAAAGAGAAGAGATAAATAATAAATTTGACCACCTTCGAACCTCGCTTATGTGGGAACCCAGAGGTCATATTGATATGTATGGTGCGCTCTTAGTAGAGCCCGAAAAAACTACATCTGATATCGGAGTTATCTTTATGCATAATAGCGGATATTCAACCGGCTGCGGTCATGCGGTTATAGCTTTAACAAAAATAATCGTTGAAAGTGGTGCTGTGGAAATTAAAGATCCAGTTACCGAGATCGTTATGGATGTACCTTCTGGTCAAATCAAATCTTTTGCAAAAATATCAAATAAAAAAGTTGATAGTGTTTATTTTGAAAACGTACCCTCTTTTGTGCAAGAATTAGGAGCAATCATAGATGTTCCTTCGCTTGGAAAGGTAGAATATGATCTAGCATTTGGCGGTGCGTTTTATGCAATAGTTGATACAAAACAATTAAATGTCAATTTAGAAATAGCTCAATTAAATCAAATAATTTCAATGGGTAAAAAAATAAAGAATAGAATATCAGAACGCGTTGAATGCGTACATCCCTTAGATAAGGAGATGAATTTTCTTTATGGGGTTATTTTTGTAGACAATTCATTTAGTCAAAAATTCCATAGTAAAAATATCTGTATATTTGCTAATGGCGAACTTGACAGAAGCCCTACAGGCACGGGAGTGAGTGCGCGAGCTGCTGTCGAATTTGCAAAAGAAAATTTAGATTCAAACAATTATATGGTTGTCGAAAGTATAACTGGTTCAAAGTTTAATGTGCGCATCAAGAAAGAAACCAAACTTGGTAAACGTATGGCGATTATTCCAGAGGTATCGGGAACCTCTTTTATTATAGGAAAGAGTACATTTTGGGTCGACCCAAAAGACGATCTAGGTAATGGATTTTTATTAGCATAAAAATTTTTAAGAAAGGGAAATCTTGAAAAGAAGACAGTTCATGAAGGCAACCGCACTGGTTGGCATAGCAACCATGACATCACCCTCGAGAATTTTGGGAGCTAATGATAGGCTGAAGATAGGTGTTATTGGAACAGGTTTAAGAGGTCAATGGAATACAAAGCTATTGTTAGACAGGCCAGACGTTGATGTAACGGCTATTTGCGATATTGATGACAGAATGATAGAGATGGTCCTAGAGCTTTTTTCAAAAGCAGGAAGGCCACAACCAAAAATCTACAAGGATGGACCTGAGGATTTTATAAACATGCTCTCAAGCGAAGATCTTGATGGAGTCAATATTGCTACTCCATGGAAATGGCATCATCCAATGGCCATTGAAGCAATGAATAACGATATACATGTAGGTGTTGAGGTGCCAGCAGCTTTAACAATTAAGGACTGTTGGGATTTAGTTAATACCTCTGAAAAAACTAAAAAGTTATGCATGATTATGGAAAACGTCAATTATCGAAGAGATATAATGGCCATACTTAATATGGTCAGACAAGATCTTTTTGGAGAATTAATTCATTGTCAGGGTGGCTATCAACATGACTTGCGACACGTAAAATTTAATGATGGAAAAGGCCCCTATGGTGGCGGTGTTGAGTTTGGAGAGAGGGCATTTTCAGAAGCCCGATGGAGAACCCAGCATTCTGTGGATAAGAATGCTGATCTTTACCCTACTCATGGATTAGGCCCTATAAGTCCAATGCTGAATATCAACAGAGGAAATAAAATGCTTCACTTGAGCTCAACTGCTAGTCAAAGCCGCGGATTGAATAAATATATCGTTGATAATGGTGGTTCTAATCACCCGAACGCTAGAGTCAAATTCAAACTAGGCGACGTTGTTACTACAATTATTAAATGTGCTAAAGGTCAAACGATTGTCTTGAGCCATGATACTAATTCACCCAGGCCTTACAGCTTAAATTTTCGAGTTCAGGGAACCAAAGGTTTGTGGATGAAGGATTCTAAATCGATCTATCTTGAAGGCTTTAGCCCAGCGCCACATAAATGGGAAAGCGATGAAAAATATTTAAAAAAATACGATCATCCTCTCTGGAAGCGCTTTTCAAGCGAAAAATCAACTCTAAGTCAATCAGGCCATGGAGGGATGGATTTTTTTATTATACGTGCGTTTGTTGAAGCCATAAAAGAAACCAATAATCCTGTAATTGATGTTTATGATGCAGTTAGTATGAGCTGCATTGTGCCTCTTTCTGAGATATCAATTAAAAACAACAGTTCCTCAGTAAAGGTTCCAGACTTCACAAGAGGGAGATGGAAATCGAATAAGCCAATATTTGGTCTAGATAACAAATATTAGGTTCAGATGACTTCTTTTGACTGGTCAATCATATCAGCGTATTTTATTATCGCTTTGCTAATTGGTCTTTGGTCCTCAAAAAAAGCAGGCAACGATACTAAATCATTTTTTCTTGCTGATCGTGAAATGCCGTGGTGGCTTTTAGGAGTTTCGATGGTTGCAACAACGTTTTCAACCGATACTCCTAATTTGGTTACTGATTTAGTGCGCCAGAAAGGTGTTTCAGGAAACTGGAGTTGGTGGTCCTTTCTGCTTACTGGTATGTTAACTGTCTTTGTTTATGCAAGGCTTTGGAGAAGATCTAACGTACTAACCGACATTGAGTTTTATGAATTACGCTACAGTGGAAAAGCAGCAGCTTTTTTAAGGGGTTTTAGAGCGCTATATCTTGGGTTGATATTTAATGTTTTGGTAATGGCAACGGTAAGTTTAGCTGCAATCAAATTTGGAGAAGTAATACTTGAATGGGAGGGGTGGCAAACGCTTCTTATCGCTTGTACTATAACGTTGATTTATTCGACTCTTGGAGGTTTGAAAGCCGTAATTATTACTGATTTTGTTCAGTTTGTAATGGCTATGACTGGTTCTATTGTAGCAGCCATCTATATCATAAATTTACCTGAAATCGGAGGGCTTTCCGAACTTCTAAATCATGAAAATGTGATTGGAAAGATCTCGTTACTTCCAGACTTATCTGATCCAAATATATGGATTCCAGTAATGCTTGTTCCAATCGCGGTGCAATGGTGGGCAAGCTATTATCCTGGAGCAGAACCTGGAGGGGGAGGCTATATCGCTCAGAGAATGTTCTCTGCAAAGGATGAGAACAATGCCATCGGAGCAACTTTCCTTTTTAACGTTGCGCATTATGCTTTACGTCCATGGCCATGGATACTCATTGCATTATCCTCTTTGGTATTATTTCCTGAGCTTTCTGATATTCAAAGGGCATTCCCAGACTTACCTCAAGATAAACTTGGCCATGATGTCGCATACCCCGCTATGCTTACCCTTCTTCCTTCAGGGATGTTGGGTTTAGTAGCAGCATCTCTGATAGCTGCTTTTATGAGCACAATGAGTACACAATTAAATTTGGGGGCAAGTTACTTGGTAAATGATTTTTATAAGCGCTTTGTTGATAAAAAAGCAGATGAGCTAAAACTGGTTTTCGTTGGAAGAATATTTACAATAATATCGATCCTTTTAGGCGCAGGACTTGGAATGGTTTTAACAAGCGCTTCTCAGGCATTCAATCTTTTGCTTATGATAGGCGCTGGAACAGGTCTAATTTATATTTTGCGATGGTTTTGGTGGCGTATCAACGCTTTTACCGAGATTGTTGCAATGGTGAGTTCGTTGATCATTGCATTTTCCTTAAGTTTTTTTAACCACAGCTTAGAAAGTTGGCAAGAAATTGTTTTTGGAGCATTGCTCACAACTGTCACCTGGATAATAGCGACATTTATCACCCCTCCGGATGATGATGAAACATTAGAGCGCTTTGTAAAAAAAGTTTGCCCTGGAGGACCTGGGTGGAAAAAATATTCACCTAACGATACAAAGGGTAAATGGTTTTTACCTTCAGGGCTACTATGTATGTTTTTTGGAACTGTAGCCGTGTACGGCTATCTATTGGGCGTTGGTAATTTGATTTATGGAAAACTTAGTATAGCATTTTTGCTTATAGTGTTAGCCTTGGCATCATCCTACAGTCTTTACAGTGTATGGATAAAAAATCTTTCACATGCTAAATAAATGGAAATAATTACTCCCGGTCGTATCTGTCTTTTTGGAGAGCATCAAGATTATCTTGGTCTACCTGTTATAGCCTTAGCAATTTCACTCCACTCCAAAATTAAGTTTACAAGACGAAAAGACGATAAGGTTGTTATCCGACTGCCTGATATAAACCATCAAGAAGTTTTCTCTTTGAAAAATCTAAAATACACCAAAGAAAGAGATTACTTTAGAAGTGGATTAAAAGTATGCATTGACAACGGGCTTACGTTTTCTAGAGGGTTTGAATGTACGATAACTAGCACGATTCCTATCGGAGCCGGCACAAGCAGTTCGTCATCAATTGTTGTGGGCTTTATTAACTTATTATCAAGTATTGCGGATAATCCAACAAACTGGGATAGTAATAAATTGGGAAAGGTGGCTTACCAGGCTGAGGTTTTAGAGTTTGGTGAGCCAGGCGGAATGATGGACCAATTTTCAACCGCAATGGGAGGGTGTATTCACATCGAGCAGCAACCATTAGAAATTCGAAACTTAAGTCTTAATCTAAAATCGTTTGTTCTTGGTCATTCTCATGAACCAAAAGATACTTTAAAAATTTTAAAATACTGTCGAGACATGAGAAAAGGTATTCTTCAGAAAATTCAAAATAAAAATCCTCTCATCTCATTCAAAAATTGTTCAGAAGTCGATGGAAAATCGGTTCTTAATAATGAAGAGAAAGAATTATTTAGAGCGACAGTTTGTAATAGAGAAATAACTAAAAGGGCAATTGATTTAATAAATCAAAAAGAATTTGACCATTATGAATTTGGCCGTTTGCTTTTTGAACATCACAAGGTGCTAAGTAATTTATTAGGAACAAGCACTCCTAAGATCGATAAAATGATAGAAGTAGGAATTGAAGCAGGGGCATATGGTGGAAAAATAAACGGTTCAGGTGGAGGAGGTTGTATGTTTGTTTACGCTCCTGAAAGTCCTGAAAAGGTTGCAGAGGCAATCGAATCAGCTGGAGGAACGGCTTATATTATTCATGCTGACCAAGGCACAAGAAAAGTGTAATTTATTTAAGCATTTGAGAAAAAATAATGAATGATACAACTTTACTTATCATGGCAGCTGGTATGGGTTCAAGGTATGGAGGGCTTAAGCAGTTAGACCCAGTTGGTCCAAACAATGAGACGATTATAGATTATTCGGTTTATGACGCTATTCAAGCAGGATTCAATAAGGCAGTGTTTATCATTCGTGAAGAATTTAAGTCTGAATTTGAAAATTTAATCACCTATAAATACAGGGATAGTATTAATGTTGAATTTGCATTCCAAAGGCTTGAAGATATTCCGAGTGGATTTTCATACTCTTCAGAAAGGGCAAAACCCTGGGGAACAGCACAGGCTATCTTAGCAGCAGAAAAACTAGTTAACGAGCCCTTTGCGGTGATAAATGGTGATGATTTTTATGGTAAGGAATCATTTCAGGTCATAGCCGATCATTATAAGCAACATACAGGTTTTAGTATGGTCGCTTTTAAACTTTTGAATACTTTATCTGATTATGGTGGAGTGAGCAGGGGAGTATGTGAAGTTGTAGATAATAATTTATCTAATATCATTGAAACTCATGACATTGCCTACTCAAATAATGAAATAATATCTTCAGGACATTTAGCTCTTACAGGCAATGAGCAGGTATCTATGAATATGTGGGGATTTACTCCAAAATTATTTGAGTATTTGAATCAGGGATTTTCAAAATTCCTCTCAAATCATTCAAATGAACTCAAAAGTGAATACCTGATACCCTCTGTCATAAACGATCTAATAAATAAGGAAAAAGAACAAGTCAAAGTTTTAAAAAGCAATGCGTCTTGGTTTGGGGTTACCTATAAAGAAGACAAGCCTTACGTAGTGTCTCAAATATTAAAACTTATTGATGATGGTTTTTATCCTTCATCACTTTTTTAAAACATAAAGTGAAAGACGTAGGAAAATGGTTGATGGCAGCAGGCATTGTTGCTATTGCATTGGGTTTTATCCTAAATTTTTTTTCAGAAAAGCTTGGTTGGTTCGGACGACTTCCTGGAGATATAAGACTTGGCTCGGAAAATGTACGGTTTTATTTTCCAATAACTACGCTAGTTATTGTTAATATAATTATCTTTATAATAATGAGGTTGATTAATTGGTTAAAGTAAAAACAATTCTCTTATTGTCTTCTATTGTTGTGTTTTCATGCGAAGATGCTCAGGAAAATTCAAACACCTTTGAATCTCTTAAAAATGATATGCTCCTCCGTTCGGGTGCATTGTGTGAGCTCAAACCTGATTCTGGTCCCTGCAGAGCAGCTATACCGCGATTTTATTTTGATCAAAAAACGCAACAATGTAAGCAGTTTTTTTGGGGTGGTTGTAATGGCACAGCCCCATTTGAAACAATGAAAGAATGCATGAATGCCTGCGGTTAGCAGGCCCCTCATTTTAGATGGGGCAATGGGTACCCAACTGATGGAGCGCGGCCTCAAACTTCCATTACCTCTTTGGTCGGCCGATCTAAATATTACACAT
>CEVN01017783.1_pt1 | contig 17440 bp, 9 predicted proteins | sample 427041 | NCBI WGS metagenome assembly CEVN01 (sample SAMEA2623463, study PRJEB7988) | marine metagenome | biome: marine biome (ENVO:00000447); feature: surface water layer (ENVO:00002042); material: "saline water (ENVO:00002010), including plankton (ENVO:xxxxxxxx)" | depth 5 m
AGAAGAGTTCAATCAGAAGGTGAAAAAGGAATACTCAATTTTTTGCATGATAAGTTGACTGGAATTGGCTCTTCAATTACATTGGTTACCAAAGGTTTTGAACAATTCAAAGTGCAACATAGTGATTCTACATCACCGTGGGACTGGGATAGAAATGTGCTACAATTATTGGCCCAGAACTTACGCAAGGAGCTATTTCCAATTCATATTGCCGCCAATAAATCTGATATGTCAATATCTGGCGTTTTGAAATCTGTCAATACGAATGGGATTATTGTACCATGTATGGCGGATATGGAATTAGCACTTAGAAGAGCATCATCGGCGGGAATGATAGATTATCAAATCGGTTCAGATAAATTCACAATTTCAGATGATAGTAATTTGAATTCTCAACAACTTGAAGCATTAGGAAAAATGAGTGAAAAGTTAGCCTCTGTAGGCTCTACCGGAGTTGCAGATATTATTGACAAAGTTCTGTTTGACCAATTAAATCACATAGTAGTTTATCCAGTTCAAGATGAAAGTCAATGGACAGATGGAGATGGCAAAGTATTACCCGATGCATTTGTTGTACCACAAGGGATTACAGCCAAGCCACTTGCTTACAAAGTTCATAGCGATCTTGGAGACGGTTTCATCAAAGGGGTTGATGGAAGGACTCGTCGGACTGTAGGTGCTGATTATGAATTAAATAATGGCGATGTACTAAAGATTCACTCGAAATAATCAGTGACCTTCAGGACGCTCATATTCAGGAGTTAATCGTGCCATATTTCCAGCAAAATGTGCACCTCTAATGATAAACCAAACAGGCGCAAACAAGGTAAGTCCAATCAATAATAATAGGAAATAAAGGCCCCATGGCTCAACAGAACTAATGTACATGCCCCATAGCGTCCATAGCACAGGTATGTACAGAAACATACTGTATCTTCTAGCTACAAGAGAAAGCCTTGCATTACGCAATTTGTCACTGTAGAGGTTTTCAATTTCATCCTCGGTTGCTATCTTCATATCAACAGCACAGCGAATACATACTTGTGCACGAGGACCATTTCCGTGAATGAATTGCTCACGCGAAAAAGTTCCTAAACAATACCTGCAGGTTGGCATTCTCTTCCCTCATGTTAAGGGAAATGGTCTTGATTCTTCAAGCATCCGATTGTAGAGCCAAAAATGAACTAATAATTTCAACCCCATTAAGTGAACCGATAGATTCTGGATGGAATTGAACACCGTGTATTGGCATTGATTTATGCCTTAATCCCATAATTGAACCATTCTCATCATAGATGTTGGGGATTAATTGATTATTACTTTCACCGGCAACTAACAAAGAGTTGTACCTAACATATTGACTGGATTTATTGGCATTAGCAAAAAGTCCAGAACCATCACTTTGACAAGTCACCGGAGTGCCATGGATTGCACCGTTTGGATCCTTGATTAACTCATAACCGTCGACAACACCGATGGCTTGATGTCCTAAGCATACACCTAGAATTGGGACATCGAGTATGCCTTTAAGTGCCAAACTTGCAATTTCCATAGTTAGGACAGAATCTTGGGGTTTACCAGGGCCAGGCCCTAAGATAATATGGGACGGAGAGTTTTGCCTAAGCATATCACGAATGACATTTGATGAAACGTAAGATTCAGACAATTTGTCCCTACCATTAACTACGCAAACATCATTCCCAAGACCAGCAATAACATGAGCGATATTCATCGTGAATGAATCAAGGTTATCGATAATTAATACCTTATTCGCAATGAACTCAGATTCAATATTCAAGTCACTAAGATGTGTAACAACACCACAATTCACATACTCAAATTTATTTTCAATATCTAATGAAGTTCGTTCTAATTTTCCAACATTGGTCAAATCAAAATCAGAATTTAGCCACCCGCATGCTTTTCTAATCGCTTGTGATTTCCAGATTGCTTCTGCAACTTCCATTTCGGGGTCTGAACGTATGGTGATGCCTCCACCAGCTCCAATAACCCCCTGCCAGTTATTACCGCTTTTCCTCGCCTCTAAAGTACGAATAAGAATGTTCCATGAACAATTGTCAGTATGAGGGTCAAACCAGCCAACTGAACCAGTCCAAAAAGATCTATTTGTCATTTCAATTTGGTCAATTGCTGCACAAACCATGGTTCTTGGACAACCAGTAATGCTACCACCTGGGAAAATAGCACCAAGTGCATCGTTACAGGTATGCTTATCTAATAATTCACCATTGATGTGAGAGACTAAATGATGTACATTAGCATAGGACTCCACATCAAATCGTTCGACATTCACCGAGCCAACCTTGCAAATACTTGACAGGTCATTACGCATTAAATCAACCAACATACGGTGTTCAGAACGCTCCTTAACATCAGCAATCATCGACGCAATCATCGCTAAATCTTCTGATTTATCTGAGCCACGAGTGACCGTTCCCTTTATTGGAGCCGTGGACAAAATTCTGTTATTGCAACGTAATAGTGTTTCAGGAGATGATGAAACAATTGCTAGTCCTAAATCAACCGCCTCTATATACGCAGAAAACGGTGCTGGATTTGTAATCGATAGCCTTTGAAAAATAGTCAATGGTTTTTCAATTAATTTTCCAGACCAAAATCTTCCAAAGTTAACTTGATAGAACATACCATTAGCAATGGAATCTCTAATTTGTTGAATAAAATGTATGTGCTGTTCATCATTAATCGAACTAGTTTCCTTATTGTTGTTATCTGGTTGTGGCGATAAATCAAAGTTTATTTCACCATTAGCAATCAAATCTTCAACCCTTTTTGTCCAATTGAGATTCTCGCCATAAACCGAATATTCATCATCCTTTATGGAATGAATGACATAATTATCAACCAACCAAAGCACTGCTAAAATTTCATTATTATTTGGCAATTTTTCTAATGAGATCGGTTGAGTCCATTGTATCATGTCGTATGCAATTGAACCAGCCCAAAATGCCCCATTTGGCAAGTATTCTTGAGCGTTAATGAATTCATATCGTGGCGTTAATTGTTTGAGTTTGTTCAATAACTCTCCTAAATTAGGTGCCGAGATAATATTTGAATGATACCAACACCCATGTTTCCATTCTTCAACTTCTGCAGTAAGAACCGGTTTTTGGGAAACCAATTCTATTTTACCTTCCATCGCGTTATTTGAATTATTAGGGAATTGTGTATTTGGCTGTCTAATTACAATTCTTGCTTTACTCGGACCACATAAGATAGAATTTCTTGCAAGGTGCGTGGCTGGGCCTCCAGATTTGAAAATGACTAGGTCGGGTGAGCCATATTTTATCGCACCATCACCAAGTAGGTTAGCGTCGATAAGTAATGATGCAAGCGCACTTACACCTTCTGCCCGGGGTTCTCGCACAAATCAGTCCAGTTGTTGATGTTTGAATAATGTTGAGCGAGAATAGCTTGGCATTTATTGGCGATAATTGCACTCACATCACCTATTTGCACGCCATCAATTGTGATTATTCGGCAACAACCGAGGCCAACTCCTAATGCAATAATCTCGGAACTTCGGGCAACCAATCGCTCATTTAACCGAGCATAATTTACTGGAATTCCCATTTCCTCAAAAGTTTCAGTTACAATTTCTAATGTTGTCCCATTTACTGATAAATTACTATCACTGATGTATGCCACACCATCTTCATCAATCACGATAATACCGGCCCGGTCACTATCGATTATACAGTATTCATCAACTAGCAAAGCAATATCTGCGCCGGCTTCTTCTGCCAAGTTTTTTGCATCAATATAAGGAGACCAATCGCCATGTTTAGTTCCGGTAATCTCACCTAACCATTTCTTTAATGGTAGCGTCATTGCATGGATTTCAGAATTTCTCACCTTTGGTAATTGTCTTGATGTTAGTATGAATTGATTAGTTTCACATTCAAATTTGATATTCAGTAATTGAGTTTCGTTTGATTTGTCAGCATACTCAATCAAACGTCTAGAGATTAATTGTTCTATATTGTCTGGTAGTTCTATACGCAATCTTTTAGCATGATTTCTTAGGCGCAACATGTGTCTTGGGAAATCAGCAATTTTAGAACCTCCATCCCATAATACCGTGGTAAAAACAGCGCTGCGAGGCTTGCTAGCCATAATTACACCTCACAACAAATCATCTAAGAACGAAGTATCGATTTTAGGCTTAGGGGCTTGATTATTATCATTTAACTCATTCAATAATGCATTGTTTTGTGGCTGTAAAACAGGTTGTTGAGGTTGATAAACAGGCCTTTGATATGGATCGCTTGATTCAATTCTTTGTGCAGCAGAATAAATGTCATCTTGTACTTGCGGGGAAATTTGTGGTGGAGGTGCAACAGGTGTAGCAGCACCGAATCCAGGGGAATCATCCCATCCCATGTCATCTTGAATGCCCCATGTGGCTTCCTGTAATTCCCAACTCTTATCGCGCATTTTCTTATTATTACGGGTTCTTACAATTGCGATTAGAAGGAATAATGAGACCAGCAATAATCCAGCAGCCACTAGGTTTGGTGTTGTTAGTAATGATGCGAAATCAGTATCTTCCTTTTGTTCAATTGATTCATCGGTACCTGATTTTTCAGGTGGTAAAACCTCAATAGGCTCAACAGCGACACGAGTAGTATAATCATCAAACGGCGATACTGCGACATACCATGTAGTTTGATTATCTAATTCTTCGAAAATATCGCTGGTGATTAAGAAATTCGTTGAAGCTAATACCTCGCCTACCTCTACAGCCTCATCAATTGTATCGAATGTCTCTTGCAAAATATAAATCTTGTAACCTCGGATTTCGCCTGAATTAATTCCGCTCCAAGATACTAAAATACCATCATCAATCCAATTTGAAGCCAAGTCTTCAACAGGTGTGATATAATCTCCAGAGTCATCAAAGCCGTCATCAATAGCCTGGCTTGAGGACACTACTAAATCGTCGAGGTAAGCATTTCCTGAGGTGTCTCTTGCAACTACTGCTGCCCATACTTCAAGCCCCGTTACAACAGGCATATCTCCAGCAACGATCTCAATTAGTAGTGGCAATTCAGGATTCCTATCTAAGGTTGCTATCGGAGTAATAGGCCCGCCTCCACCAGGCAATACACTAGTGAATGGGTTTGAAGCAGCATACACTTCATAACTGCCAATATCACTGGCTTCACTTAATTCAAAGTCAAGCAATAATCCAGTGCCATCGTCATTCGGGCGGTCATAAATATCTACAACAGATAACCTTTCAGGTGGTTCAGTATCAACAATATTGTTTATCGGTACTACACTAGCTTGAGGTAAATTGGTTAGGTGAACATTGCCCTTGATATCATGAACAGTTACTGTCACGAATAGCTCTATGTCTGGTTTGATTAATTGAGGCGTAGACATAGTGATGTCCATCATATTGCTAGGAGGGCTGTAAAGTGCAGTAGAGATTGTCAATTCAATTGGATTCCTATCTTCATCAATCCACTGTTTGTTAATCATCAAACAACCACATTTGTCAGGGTCATCACCAAATGCTGCCCATGCGCCGCTTAAATCAGTGACAGGCTGGTCAGCAACCCAGACGATATAATGTGAGAAATCATCAGCATCCGAAATGGTCCAAACAACGTCGATTGCAGTACCATCATCATCGGCATGGTCATATGCATTAACTGACGCAATTCTATCAGGAGTTCCCCCACTACCAATTGAGTTGCGAAGTGGTGTTGCAGAGACTATATCCACATCCACTAAATCAACATTAAGCCAATCATCGTAAGCCACTACGGCGAGAAGATATGGTTGGCCGTCTTCGAGAATTAAACCATCATATTCATCAACAATAGCGCTAGTTGTGTCACACTCATCAATGATTATTGCTCTAGAGAATCCCTGCTCTTCAAGCGATTGAATCACGGTTAGAGCAGGTAATCCATCATCGAGTTTAACCCAGATAGCATAGAATGTACAATCATCAGCAGTACTTTGATCCCAAGTTATGGTTATTCTTCCACCGTCATCATCAGGAGTATCATCCGCTGAAACATTTTCTAATTTTGGTGGCGGAGTCAAATCATTTAATCCGCCAGTAGGCACGACTGGACCGATTACTATTGGATTTTGTATATCTTCTTGGTCGGTCAAGTCTACACAAGTTAAGCCAATCCAATATGGTCTTCCAGGATTGAGTTGAATAATAGTAGTGTTTCCTTCAGTAGGTGGCAATTCAGTGATAGGACTTAGTCCAAGAACATCACTAAATTCTGTGGTTGAAGCGTATATTTTGGTACTCTTTAAATCTAGAGCAGTACATCTTGCCCATTCTAATTCTACATCACCATCATCCCCTCCTTCATGAGGGCCAGCAATTGCCCAGATTGGTGATAGTGGGATTTCATTGGTTGGAGCTGCAGGTCCAATTTGTGGCGATGGTGTACCTAATCTTCCATCATCGTATTCAACAACGATGACGGCATAATAATCAGTACCGTCAATTAGTGGTTGGCCATTTGCAGTGGTTACTTCACTTTGTAGGCGGCTGTGTAAGGAAATTGATTTGTCAATGGTTCTACCTGCTAAATCATCAGCAGAGACTGTTGCAGTGCCAGAGCTAGAGGTAAATGGTTGATCATTAAGATAGATTAGATATCTAGAGAAATCATCGTCATGAACCAAAGTCCACGCCGCATTTAGAGCCCCGCCACCATCGTCAGGTCTGTCAACCAAATTAGTTAGTTGGATTGGCGTTTCCAGTTTGATATAATCGTAGGTAATTCTTACTTGTAATGAACCATTGGATGGAGCTCTCAAATTCAATTGAACATACTTAGTTCCATTGATTTGTACAGCATTGTTTACAGCAGACTGTAATGTGTTTGATAACTGTGGGTCATCAGATAAATTGAGTGTCACGTTATATTTCAAACTGTTTGATTGTGCCCAAGTTGCAGCACCACTAACCGGCGATGTAAAGGCCAGAGGGATACCTTGGAAAGGAATATTGTGAATGCCCGGTGTTCCAGAACTAGCATCTAATACGATTGGATTGTTTAATGCGGCCAACTCAATTTGAACACCTGGGTGAGTGAGGTTGGTAATATCGAGATTTATCAGATTGAAGCCCATATTTAGTGGATCTGCTCTACGCAAGTCGAAGCGTTCTAATGGCGTCCATTGAGGGTTGTTCATCCAGCCAAACAATCCATCATCATCGGTAGTAATCCATAAGTAATCTTGAGATATAGTGCCACTGCTAATTGTCACATCCGGTATAACAAATACCTTGGCTACTGAATGAGTTGGTGTTGTAGCATCCATTATCGTTATGATGTCTCTGCCAATAGCAAGTAACTCATCACCGTTGCTAACCAATTTTTCAATAGGCCAACTAGGAACTTGGAATGCTGCCGAACCATCTTCGAATTGAGCGGACAATCCGTTCCAGTGAGTCATCGGACCAACATCTGTAGCAATATGTAATCCCCACCAATCGCTTGCTATTGCTGTAACAGTATTTGATGGCAATTGATCAAAGCGATGAGTTTGACTTACTAATCCAGTACTGCCGTCGATACTTGATATTCCGGGTCTTTCACTACCTGCACCGTCATGGCTGACATGAATTTGGCTATTTCCAACATTATCGGTGGTTTTTATCAAGCCCCAAGAAGAAGTCCCTAGCATTCCATTAGCACTCGTTAAAACATTGGCTGAATTCGTAATCGTGTCCATTTGGGCTAATCCTAGTGGCGTTGCTATCCAAAGATTTGAAGAATCATAGAGTAAGTCTTGTATTATGTTTGATGGCAAGCCATCAGTTGTTGTAAGCGGATTTAACCAATCATTGGTTTGTAATGACCATCTACCAACTCCTCCATTTGTAGCGATGTAGACTACATCTGCAGATGCTTCAATTGCATTTACTATGTTTGAAGGTAGTCCTGCGAGTAACCTACCGTTGCCGAATGTATTGGTTACAGTGTCATAAACTTGCACACCAGCGGAAGAACCAAAATTACCTTGTAAACCAATAATTAAATCGGTTCCAACAAGTTTTATTCCATCCATATTATTGTGCAATGCGCCATTGATAGGTGTCAAAGTTGCAGTAACAGTATCCAACATCATGAGTCCTGATGGAGAAGTAGCGATGTAAAGGTCAGTTCCAACCAATTCCAAATCTTTAGCCTGTGAGTTTGCCGGTAAGGTCCACCCTTGTTGCCATATTACTGTCCCATCCGCTTGTCTTTCCCCTTGGAGAATACCAGCACCGGTTGACTGGCCAAATCCGACATTCTCGCCAATCGTTGTTACCCACAAGTGAGTAGAATTACCAGTCATGGTTGTTACTTGGCCACTTACTAGTCCAGGTAATGTTTGAATGGTATTTTGTCCCAAATTATCTAGATGATCAACACGACTGTACCCTGACGAGCCACCAGCTTGTCCAAGAAGCCAGCCTGTGCCAGACCATTGGAAAGATGTGACAGATGAGCCTTGAGCGTTGGAATTAACCTGGCTTGTTATTGCTCCTGTGGTTGTAATAACGGAATATCCCCCGCCAATGACATTTGGACCCGATTGACCAAGTCCATGGCCAACAATTAGTTCCCCATTGGCATAATCAATAGCATCCCACCAGATCCTGTCACTTGGTAAATTGTGAGTTTGAGTAGTGATGTCTGACAAGAATAATCCCGAGTTCATATTGTATTTTCTTATTGGTTCTTCATCTTCATAGAATGTAACGTAGAGGGTATCTGTTGAATCATCACATGCAACACCTGAAACCTCACCTTGACCGAGTGATGCTTGAGTCAGGGTATTTACGATAGTAGATGTTGCAAGGTCAAGTTGCTCGACACCACCATTATTATTGTAAATACCCACATTCAACAGGCCGCCACAATAAGACATAGTAATTGGATAGCCATTTTGGATTCCATTCTGTCCGCCTTGAGTGAAAACATTCCAATTAGCCCCATCCCAGTGAGAGATAGCTCCACCTTGGAATCCTTGCCAACTTTGCCCGTCACCGCCGCCTAAAACTAAGTCGACGCCATTTGTCCAAAGCTCGTAGAATTCACTCCCTGAATTGCCGGGCAATCCATTATTTTCTTCCCATGTCGATAACCAAGCATCATTTACTCGATCATATCTAGCAACACCATCTTCTGTGGCAAATAACACCTCATTATTGTATTCGACAATTTCTCGAATAGGGAAATCTAAACCGTCATCATCATTCCAAGAATCAACAAAATTGCCTGACGAATCATATAGGTCCAAACGCAATTCGCCCCATGATACCCACATGTCTCCATTACTGGATTCATAAGCCGTAACCCTGTCTACTTGGCCACTCGGCTCGATATTTTCACCCCAATCATCGTTGGTAATGTCCCATTGTGCAATACCTCCTCGACCGTCATAATAATTTGGAAAACCACCGTTTGATGCTACGCTTGCCATAATTACTCCATCAATTAACCCCATGCCCCACGCGGGTCCGCTGTTATCATCGAGTTGTATCCCTGCGTCAATATTGGATAGTTCTTGGAAGTTTACCACATCTATCCGATAGACACTATTACTATCATCGCCTTGATGATAATACATAACACCATTATAGATTACCATTTGATATGGTTCCCCATTACCCAAATACAAATCATCATTTTTCTCAATATCATAAACTTCTGCTCCGGTTGTAACATCAATAAGTTGGAATCCATCTTCGCCACCAATCCATAGTTGGTTGGGGTTGATATCAGCGACTAGGCCGGTAACATCTTGATTGCCAGGGTCAAGAATTGCATTGCCTGATGGTGAGTTGCTGTATTCAGTCCATGTAGGCAACCAAGAATTGGTTGAAATCTCATATCTTGCTATGCCGATTCCGTTCAGTCCGATATAGGCAATATCCCCAATCACTTCTATTGGAGCATTGTCGGTATCCTCTCCTGCCTCCCATGTATCAACTACATCAAATGGATTCACTGTTAGAATTCCAACACCATCGTTTGTGCCTCCGTAAATTCTGGAACCATCGGTGCCGACAGAGCGAGTTTGCCAATCTGGCATGCCATCATTAGCATTGATACAATCATCTACTTGCACAGTGCTGGTTGGATATTTACAAACTCCTCTATCGGTTCCTACGTATATGTCGTTGCCGAGTAATACGAAATCAAAGAAAGTATCCGGATTAGTTACCCAACTACCGCCTCTCCCTTGGAAATCAATAGCCTGTGAACCATCCCACTTCACCGCACCATCTTCGCCCCCGATGAATAGATTTGAGCCATCAGAAATCATCGCGTATACTATGTCAGAAGCTAAAATATCTAAGCCAGAATTCCCGCTACCTGATTCAGTTAATGGTAGTAATATCTCGCCAGTAACTAGGTCTTTTCTTACTACTCCATAACCAGGCAATCCCATATGTAAAATGTCATCGAAAACAGCGAGAGGCACCTCATCGGCACTATTAATTCCTGTTGATCCCCAAGGAGCAAGGAATGTTTCATTAGCCAAGTCAAATCTTGCTAATCCAATATCAATCGTTGCGATATATGCAATGTTTCCGTAAGTGACAACATCTGTCAATCCACTGGAAGTAAGTTGATTTGAAGAGTCATAAACTGATATTGAATTTGTTGATGTATCAATAACTGAAATAGCGGTATTGGAATTGATAGTCACCAAGTCATCATTATTCACCGCAATGCGTTGAACAGAATTTGATGCTAAACCATCGCCAGCATCCCATGTTTGCAAAATTGTGCCATTTTGACTCATCTTATGAGCGCCAGTTGTTTCACCAGCAATGTAAATATATGTGCCATCAGTAATCAATTGATTAACTTCATCGCCGATTAGTTTAGGAGTTAACCACCTAGATTGTTGATTATCGAATCTATTCATGATTCCATCAGCTGCAACATATAGTACTCCATTTAATTCAACAGCGTCATCCATATCTCCCGATGTAGGGCCGCTAGCAAGTAACATATTTCCAACATATGGCGGAGCGGCTACAGTATCAAAAATCGCTAAGTCTCCGCCACCGTCACTAATCATTATGAGTTCATTTGCAGGAGAACGAACACCAATATTAGGCCATACAACCAGTTTTTCACCCTCACCCACTAGGCCAAAATCTTGTAGGTCATAGTTTTGTAGAAATACACCATTTTGCGTGTTATAAGTTTGTAATGAATTGCCATTTAGAATTGCCATTATATTGTTTGATACTACGACATCAGAAACATCATTTGATGTCAACCAATTGTTGGCTGTCCATGTCGATAGCCAAAAACCAGTATTCCAGTCATACCTTGCCAGACCAGCATCTTCGGAACTCATCAATATTTGATTTCCTGTGGTATAAAACGAGGTTACAGAATCACTGTGAAGATTATTTGCTGTAGTCCATTTACTTAGCCTTGAACTACTAGCCATATCCCATCTCTCTATTCCATCTCCTTCTGAAGAGAAATAGAGTATGCCGTTAACTTCTGTAATATCCAATCCTTTACCATCTTGTGATTTGAAAAATGCATTATTCCAGTCTACGCCATCAAATACAGCAACTCTATCCGAAGACAATGCGTATGGAGTGCCATCACTAGCAACGATGAATTGGTCAAATTGTACAAATTCGATAGTATCTAAATCAAAAACAGTTTCCGGAAGAGGTGTCAATTCTGCCGTGTTGACAAGCGAAAGAGCATGGAAATAATTGTCATCTGTCAAAATATGAAGAGCCAGGTTTGCAGCATCAATTTCCAAATCGACAATTGAATTTGCATCATCAAAGGTAATTAGATCAATGATTTTTGGGTCGTTGTTGTAATCGATAATTAACAAACTATTGCTAATTGCCAAGTATAATCGTCCATCAACAAAATGAATCGCATAATCACTAATTTCCAAATCAACAGGCTCGAAGGTTACTGCAGGGTCAACAGGTGCTAAAGCCTCGATTACCAAATCATTAATCTCGGCACCAGATGGCAAAGTCCAGTATGCGCCGGATTCACTGTTAGGAGATAATCTGCCTGAATGGGGATTGTTACTAGTGAAAGAATCACTCGATCCAAGCATACCAAGTCCCGACCAATCAAATAGATTGATTCCAACATCACTGGCAGTTATGATTGGCTCTTCGATAAGTAAACCATCACTACCATTGACTCTAACTTCCATTGTAACATTTGATAATGATGCACCGGGGGCAAACTCTAGACCCCAATTTGCACTTGCCTGTAAACCAAGCACAGGGTCGCCACCAACCGCGTCTAATTGGACCCATCCAGTGTCATTACTTGCCTGTTTAGGCCAGACAGTCCCATTGTCGGTTATATGAGCAGAAACAGGGGCAACAATCAGCAGTGGACTAAGTGAAGTCATCACCATCAAAGTAGTCAAAACAATTGCTTTGCGCGCCTTACTTAGGACATTCGCAGCACTTGCCATACTGTTCATCAGTATATTGGCGCATCTTACACTATTTGAACGCGGCCCTCGTTCGTTCAGCAAAGTATCATTTAATCGCTGTCCAAAAAACCTAACAAAATCACTACCATGCCAGTAAATTCACCCCAAACAATCAAACATTGAATTGAATTTCGAGGTTTTGGAAGTGACCACTTTGGAAGACCGAAGAGAGCGACAACTCAAGAAAGAAGCTCTTGATTATCATGAAGCTAAACCTCATGGCAAAATCAAGGTTGTACCAACTAAACCTCATTCTACTGCGCATGAACTAAGTTTGGCATATTCGCCTGGAGTCGCATATCCCTGTTTAGAGATTGCAGAAAAACCAGAAACTGCGTATAAATATACTTCAAAAGCCAATTTAGTTGCTGTAATTTCTAATGGAACTGCAGTATTAGGACTAGGCAATATTGGTCCATTGGCAAGTAAACCCGTCATGGAAGGCAAAGGTTTGTTGTTGAAAACTTTCGCAGATATCGATGTGTTTGATATTGAGGTTGATACCGAAGACACAGAATCATTTATCCAAACAGTAGTCAATATTGCTAAGACATTTGGTGGAATAAATTTAGAAGATATCAAAGCACCAGAATGTTTTGAAATCGAGAGAAGAATTGCCGAAGAAACAGATATCCCAGTGATGCACGATGATCAGCATGGTACAGCAATAATTTCTGGTGCGGCATTAATCAATGCCGTAGAACTTCAAGGTAAGCAATTAGACGAGGTAAAAGTAGTAGTTATTGGGGCAGGGGCATCAGCGATTGCTTGTGCCAATCATTATGTGGCGCTTGGCGTGACAAGAGAAAACATCAAAATGATAGATAGCAAGGGTATTTTGACTAAGAAACGTTTGTTAAATAATGAGTTAAATGAGTATAAAGCAGATTTTGCGCATGATATTCCAGAAGGCGATTTGTCTGCAGCTATGGAAGGAGCAGATGTTTTACTCGGTTTGTCAAAAGGAGGTTTGGTTTCCAAAGAAATGATTGCTAGTATGGCTGCAAAGCCAATAATTTTTGCTTTAGCCAACCCTACTCCCGAAATAACACCCGAAGAAGTTGCAGAGGTCAGAGATGATGCAATAATGGCTACTGGAAGGTCAGACTATCCTAATCAAGTCAACAATGTCCTTGGTTTCCCATATATTTTCCGAGGTGCCTTAGATGTTAGGGCAACCGATATTACTCAAAATATGAAGATGGCTGCAACTAAGGCATTAGCAGAGTTGGCAAAAGAACCGGTTCCAGATTATATCTCCGAGGCTTATGATGGAGCAACAATGCAATTTGGCCCAGAGTATATTATTCCAAAACCGTTTGACCGCAGGGTTTTGATTTGGGAGGCATCTGCCGTTGCTCAAGCAGCGGTTGATGAAGGAATAACCCAAGTTAGTAAAGATGAATTTTCAATTTCTCTATATCGTGAAGAATTAGAATCCCGATTAGGCTTATCCTACTCAATTATGAGACATATGATCAATCAAGTTAGGGGCCGTGGTAAACGCATAGTTTTCCCCGAAGGAGATAATGAGAAAGTAATCAGAGCTGCTGCGCAATTGGTTGAGCAAAAAATTTGTCACCCTATTTTATTGGGTTCTAAAGAAAGAATAGATTCAATGGTTGAAGAACTCAATCTTAATTTTGCTTATGATGCATTTGATCCACGATATGATGACAGGAGGAAAATGGTTTACGCTCCAGCATTATTCAATCGTCGTCAGCGTAAAGGCATGACACTCGAGGATGCCGAAAGACTACTGAAAAGCCGGCCATATTTTGCTAGTCAGATGGTTGCAAGCGGAGATGCAGATGGTTTTGTAGGTGGTGTAAGTAGAAATTATGCCGATGTTTTGAGACCTACAATAGAAGTTATTGGCTCAGATACTTCTGCTCATTGTGTAATCGGCTGTTATATGGTCAACGTCAAGGGTAAGACGATATTTTTAGCAGATGCAACAGTAAATGTCTACCCAGATAGCCCAACATTGGCTGAAATTGCTATTCAAACAGCCAAGATTGCAAGAAGATTCGGAGTAAATCCGAAAGTAGCTATGCTATCCTTCTCCAATTTTGGTAGTACTCGAGCACAACGTTCGACACGAATTGAAGAAGCAGTTGAACTTGCTAGAGAAATCGATCCTACATTGATAATTGATGGACCGATGCAAGCCGATACCGCACTAAACCCCTCTGTACAATCAGATTATCCGTTTATGAATTTCCAAGGCCCAGCAAATGTATTGGTCTTACCAAATCTTGCTGCTGCTAATATTGCTTACAAATTACTTGAGGAACTGGGTGGCGCAGAAATGACCGGTCCAATTCTTGAAGGTATGGACAAACCGGTTCAACTTGTTGCTCGCTCAGACGGGGTAAGACATATTGTCAATATGGCAACAATATGTGCAGCTGACGCGATTAGACAGGATTCATATTGGGAAACGCTGGCTGCAAAGCCAATAGATGAGTGATATAATCAAAATTTAGATTGATTATTCGCCCTGTTCATACATTATTACAGGTCTTCTTGGTCGCCAAAATGCTCCGGTAACAAAACCAACACAAAGTCCACCAAACAGTAAATTGACCCAGCCAGAATAGACATAATCGCCCATTCCTCTTAGCCAAGGAATTGCAAATGAAGGCACAATTCCAAGCAAAGTAGTCCACAATAGTTCGGAGCGAATATTTGCCCCATAATCAGCTTTTGTTGGTACAATTCTTGGAGCCCCATCTCTTATTGGAGTTATTACTAAGCGAACAGAAAGGCCAGAATTATTTCTGTCCATTGGTGCGCTAGAAAGTGCATGAATTGCTTTGTTATTAGGATGAATTTCCATAGTTGCAGTATGCCATTGCATAGGGCCATGACCACTAAATTGACGGGGTCTTCCATCCATCATTGCGCCACGATAATTAGATGATACGGCATCAGCGAGGATCTCCTTTGCTTTGCATTCAACAATTATTTTATCAAGATTTTTTGCATGAACCCACTCACTTTGCGTAGGACATCTAATCTCCCATTGGTATTCAGAGCTTAACTCACTAGATATCTCAGTAATTTGCTCATTAAGGATGTTGATTATTGCAGCCAACCTTTCACTATTCCATGTTGTATCATCTCCAGGTGCTAAATCAGTTCCCAATATGGAGGACAATTGTTCTAGATTTAACGGCGTTTTTGTGATGTAAAAATCTGGACATCTAACTTCGTGTTTAGGTCTTTGACTAGCGTAAATCCAACCACCTTTGTTTTCACCGATGAAAATAGAGCCGGCTTCAATATGATGGAACTCAAGTCCAGCAAGTTCAATGTGTTCCATAATCAACCCTATGATACTAATTGTTCCATTCGATTATACCAGGTTATGCCATTAGCGTGGTCCTTAAGTAACGAAAATTGAGGGAATGGGGAAATTGAGCGCATATATCCAAAGACTGAGAAATCGACAATATTGGGGCTATCGCCTCCAAAAAAGTCCTTGCCGCTGTGTTCGTCAGTAAATTCAGTTAACAAATCATGCCACAACTGCTTTGGCTTTCGACCATCTTTCTTGACTCTTTTTTTGGCAATAATTCCCCACATAATTGGGAATCCTGCCCAAGCATAAAGGCGCTTAGATATGAAGCCAAATTTTTCTAATTTAGAAATCCTAGTAGTGGTTTTGAAAGCTGATCCAAGTGTGCCATATAGGATAGGTACTGTAGCCTTAGACATCTTTGTATCAGACCATTCCAACCAGTCATTTATTCGCTCAAGGTCTCCATTTGCAAGTAATTTTCCATCGTTGTAATTTTGGTCGATGAACTTCATTATCGGCGTTGAATCGGTATGGACTTGACCAGTTTCATCAGTAAATACTGGAACTTTACCCCAGTCGCCAGCAAATGATACAGATTTTTTTATTTTCAACCCATTTACTGAAACATAATCAACCTCAAGTTTGAGATATTCGATAAGTCCTCTAACTTTCCAACAAAATGGGCAGGTATGCAACATGTGCAACGTCGCTTTAGCCATGTGTTAGCCAAAAGTTGAGTCCATTTCAATCCTTGTCTACAGAATCTTGTACAGGTTTCCAGCCAGTTTTCCAGAATTCTAGGTCATCAAGCCATTTTAGCCATTCATTATCAGTACTGGATAACAGCCTAATTGCACGACTATCTAATGCTTCTTTGTTGACTAAAGATAATGATTCATTGTCGAGACATTCTTGCCATTCAACTTGCATTTGTCTAATTTGACGCTTAGCCTCTTCGGGATTGTCAAAATGCCTTTCACACATATCTCTTAGTTCAAGTAGCCACGTACGACCATCTTTCAGCACAGGTTCAATGACTCTTTTCGCCGGCTTTGATTTAGAAAAAGGCCACCATCCCATATTACTCCGTAACGGTAATACTTTTTGAAGTTGGTTCATTACAATTCATAGTAATTAACTGAACCTTTCAATAGTGTTAAGTTTTGAGCATGGCATGGGAAGGATAACTATCCACCTACACGGGGCTGCTAAAGAGAAAGCCTATGCTGAAATGTTAAACAACTATGGTAATAGATTGAAATTATACAACATTAGCATAATTTCTCATAGCAGTAAAAAATCTCTTGAGAAATATTTTGCTGAGATTGACAAAAATGCAACACTATACTTGCTGGATGAAAGTGGTAAACAATATACTTCACAGGGATTTGCCAAATTAGTCAAACAATGGAATGTGAGCAATCAAGATGTCAATTTGGCTATTGGGCCAGTAGATGGATGGCAAGAATACAAAGTAGGGCATAGCAATCTAATCTCATTGTCTGAAATGACTTTTCCTCATGAACTTGCGGCAGTAATGTTGGTTGAGCAAGTATACCGAGCAACAGAGATAATCAAAGGAACAAAATATCATCGAAACTGAGC
>CEVN01022815.1_pt1 | contig 17437 bp, 19 predicted proteins | sample 427041 | NCBI WGS metagenome assembly CEVN01 (sample SAMEA2623463, study PRJEB7988) | marine metagenome | biome: marine biome (ENVO:00000447); feature: surface water layer (ENVO:00002042); material: "saline water (ENVO:00002010), including plankton (ENVO:xxxxxxxx)" | depth 5 m
GAATATTTGCCGCGTGATTTTAAAACTGTTTCTTGAACTGTAAAAAAATCATCTTGTGCTTGCGCATATGCCAAGCCAAAAGCTGCATCAGCATCAGATTTACCATAAATATGAGGGACACCCCAATTATCTCTTATTAATGTACATTTATTATTTAATACGATTTCTTTAACATTTAGACTTTTATCATCTTTTTTATCTGAAGTATCAGTTAAAATATTTTTTAATGAGCAAGATTCAGTTATTAAGCAAACAGCTATAATGAACAAAATTTTAATCATTTAAATAGGTATGTTTAATTTTTTATAAATAAAAGATAGCAGCCATGCGGGGCCAATTAATAAAAATTGTAGATCTTTAAAAAATGAAGGTTTTTTCCCTTCAATCTTGTGTCCAATAAATTGTCCAATCCAAGAAACTATAAAGATAACTAAGCAAGTTTTCCATAAAGGCCACTGTAGGGAATTTAGTATATTTATGAAATAGAGCATAATAATGCTAATTAAAATCATACCAACGAATAATGTTTTAGATAACTTGAAATAAAAAAGACTAACTAAACTTAAAAATATAATAGCACAATCTATATATAATTGGTTGTTATTAAATGTTACTGGTATTTTAAATGGTATCGTATAAAATAGCCCTAATAAGCTCAGCATGATTAAGGGAACACATACCCAATGTATAGATTTATTTATTTTGTTTTGATGACTTTCACCATATTCATTTAACCACTGTTCTATTGATTTATTCATAGAATGAATATAAAAATAATGTTTATTCTTTTATAGCATAATTTTGCCAGAAATAAACTGAGTTTGCCCATTGTTTAGAAGAATATTGACCTTTTGTTCCACCCTTTAATTCTAGCTGATTTCGCATCATTGTTACGGGACCCATAGGGAGTTCATCAATTCCTTCAGGGATTGCATGGAAAGATATGAGTTCCCATATACAGTCAGTAGTTTGTTCATTAGTTTCTTTCAAAACATCATTTCTATATAAAATTAAATCAACTTTTCCTGTTTTGATTTCAGTTCCATTTTTGGCTTTTATTCTAATATAGTTTTCCTCTTCAGGCCTTCGTTTTGAAACTTCAGCATGTAAAATTGTTTTATTGTTAATTTTAACATAAGGACATTTAAATTTATTTATTAATGATTTATCAACTTTTACAATAATAACTCCATCACGATAGCCTTTTGAATATTGTTTTTTTTGTAATTGATCTGATGCATGTTTTGCAATCTCTTCAAAAGTTAAAGTTGAGTAAGTTTTTCCAGTATTCTTTTGTTGTCTTTTAACAAAATCATTAACTCCAACATTATTATCCAATTTATCTCCATTATTTTTTAAGTTAACTAACAAATTATACAATATTAATAATATAATTTAGAAAGGAAAATTAGTGAGCGGAAATAAAACATTACATGATATTTTAAAGACTTATCAAGAAATTGAAATGAAAATTATAGATTCTGATGGAGAACTTAATGAAGAGCTTGAAAGTATGCTTGATTTAAATTCTAATGAATTAAGCAATAAATTAGATGGTTATGAAAAATTTTCAAGATATTTGAAAGGTCAGGTTGAATATTTAAAAGAAATGGAAAATCATTATAATAAAAGAAGAAAAGTTTTAGAAAAATCAGTTAAAAAATGCAAAGATAGTATGCTCGAGGCTATGATTTTAATTGGACAAGAGAAACTTAAAACTAAAGAATTTAATTTTAGTATTGGAAAATCTAAAAAATGGGAATTTGACGATTCATTAATAAGTGATGAAATAAAAAATAATTTAATTAATCAAGGGTTGGCTGAAAATACTTTTAAAATTCATCTTAATGAAGTAAAAGCAAGTTATAAAGAAAATGGAGAAGAAATTCCTGAATGGATTAATATTATTGAAAATAATTTTATAAGAGTTTCATAATAAAGAAAATTGATGATTTTTTAATATTATTTAATGATATAAAAGTAAATTTAATCAAATTTCTGTTTTTAAATAATCAAATTAAGCAACATACTCATTAATGGAGAAAAAATGTACAATTTAAAAAACAAAAAGGTTTTAATAACAGGAGGGGCAAAAGGAATTGGTAGGCAAATAGCAATTGAATTTGCAAAATGCGGTTCAGATATTATTATATGTGATTTAGATAAATCATATATTGAAAAAAATAATTTTCAAGATATCAAAGAATTTGGAGTTTCATGTTTTGCCTATAGTTTAGATGTGACAAACTATAATGATATTATAAAAGTTAGAGAGCAAATTATAAATGAAGCTGGGCATATCAATATATTAGTAAATAATGCTGGTGTTGTTTTTGGAGGTAAGTTTTTAGATATCTCAATTGAAAAACATAAAATCACATATGATGTTAATACTCAGGGAATTGTTAATATGCTTCATGTTTTTTTAGAGGATTTAATTAAACAAAAAGAATCTCATATTGTAAATATAGCAAGCGCGTCAGGATTTACATCATTACCAAGTGGAACTACATATGCTTCAAGTAAAGCTGCAGTTACTAGTTTTTCTGAATCTTTAATAAATGAATTAAGACAAGATAACCATAATCACGTTGGTATGACTATTGTCTGTCCAGCATATGTTAATACAGGGATGTTTGATGGAGTTAAGGAACCACTATTTATTCCAATGTTAACACCTGAAAAGTTAGCTAGAAAAATTATAAAAGCAGTTCGTAGGAACAAACGATTTGTCTTAGAGCCTGCATTTATCAAATTTATTCCTATTTTAAAAGCTCTTTCTCCAAATTCTTTGTTTGATTTTCTAGGGCGTATTTTAGGTGGATATAGCAGCATGAAATTTTGGCAAGGTCATAAAAAATAAATAATAATTATTATTAATTAAAAATGATATTTGACATTTGGATAGAAGAATGGAGTTCAAAACCTAAAAAAATGCCTAGAGTATGTCATCTTTTTTTTGGTAATAATGATAAGGGTTATAAAGCGTTCTCACTAACTAAAAAACTTATTAATAGAGAAAATGGATTCTGGAAAGACAAAGAATTAATATCAATTGATTCAGATTACGGTGCAGTTAAAGTATCAAAAGATGATTTATTGTTTTTTATTAAAAAAATAAAAGAAGATGAATTCTCAAATGAAAAAAACAAAATTTTGAAACTTGATAACAATAAAAAATATGCCCTTTGGATTTGTGAATCCTGATAAATATTATATGTGTGCTCACTATCGCTTGTTATAGAGTCAAGTTGATTAAATAATTATTAATCATTTTTATGAAAAAAGATAATTTAACAATAGAATACAAAGCAAAAGGGGTTATTGAAAATATTCCAAGTGCTATAGTTAGAAAAATTATTGGTGATGACATTTTTAAAATTGAGTATTGTAATAAATTCCAGAGTTGGAAGGAAGACCCCGAATTAATTAGTTGTTGGTGGGGATCTTGTGATTCTGGTGGATATGGTTCACCTCCAGATGGAGATGATATCTCTTCAGAAGAGGCTGAATCTTTTATAAAATCTTGGCAAAAAAATTGGAAATAATTATTAGCTGATGTCACCTACAAAAATTGTACAACCATATATATTCTCTCGTATAAATAAAAAAATACAAAATCGTACAGTTTTAGCTGCAATGACAAATAAGCAAAGTTTGGAAAATGGAGTCATATCAGATGATGAAATTGAATGGCTTTTAGAAAGAGCAAAAGGTGGTTTTGGTATAATAACAACCGCAGCGACAAATGTATCTAAAGAAGGTAAAGCTTGGGATGGAGAGTTTGGTGTTTATGACGACTGCCATATACCAAATTTAACTAAATTAACTTCAGCTATTCATCAGACTAAAAGCCTTATTATAGCTCAACTTTTTCATGGTGGCATCAAATCTCCACAAAAAATCACAGGATTTATACCTATATCTGCAAGTGAAGTAGATTGCAAGGAATCAGATACAGGTAAATCAAAAGAAGCCACAGAACAAGATATTCGAAAAATAATCGATGATTTTACAATGAGTGCAATTAGATGCTATCAAGCAGGTTTTGATGGTATAGAATTACATGCTGCACATGGGTACTTAATTTCTCAGTTTTTAGGTAAAAAAATAAATTTAAGAAATGATAATTGGGGTGGAAGTTTAAAAAATAGATCTAGACTGCTTGTTGAAATATTGAAATCAATAAGAAAAAATGTTTCAGAATCATTTATTGTTGGAGTTCGTATTTCACCAGAAATAGAAAGTATAGGAATTGAATTAAATGATTCAATAAATCTAATTAATATTTTAAGAAAAGAATCTGTTGATTTTATTCATTTGTCATGTTGGGATGTTTTTGTTAAATCACATTCAAATATAAACAATCAAAAAACATTAACAGAAATAATTACAGGTAGTTATAAAAAATTACCAACAATTATAAGCACTGGGAATGTTTGGTCTAGCCTTGACGCTCAAAATTTATTAAAACAAGGTGCTGATTTAGTTGGTGTTGGAAGAGTCGCAATAGGTCATCCGAATTGGGCTAATAATATTTCAAATTTAGATTATCAGCCTAAAAAACCTCCGTTTAGTATTGATGAATTAAAAAAAGCAAAATTAAATTCAACATTTATATCATACATGAAAAATTGGAATAATTTTGTAAAAAAATAATTATTTTTTATTAACTATATAAATAGCCAATATACTAAGTAATCCTCCTAATATAATATTTATAGTAATTGCTTCTTCTAGAACAAAATATGCTGTACTCATTGCGATGAAAGGCACAGAGAATATAAATACACTTGATTTAACAGGACCTAATCTTGGAGTAGAAAATATATAAACTGAAGTTCCAAAAGACATTGCACCAATTGATACTAAGAAAAAGTTAATCAAAAATTTTAGGTTAAATATATCTAATTGAAAAAGTTCATTGGTTGAAATAAAGAAAATAGATATAATAGTTGTGCAAAAATAGCAAATCATAATGTAAAGTACTGAATCTACTTCTTTTTGCCCATATGACATTATAACAGTCATAAGTCCCCAGATTAATGAGCAGAATATGAAATATATATTTTTTAAATCAACTAAATAACTAATGCCAAGATTAAACACATCAAGAATTACTAAACCACCAATAACTCCTAATACGATTCCAAATAAGTGATTGAGTTTTAATTCTTTATTTATTATTGTAATGATTATTAATGTAATTAAAGGATTTGTAGTTGTAACAAATACACCTCCCATGCCTGATTTTCCTAAATCTGTACCTTTAAAAAAACAGTAGTTATAAATAAAAAATAAAACACCCATAGATAAAATATTAATAAATGATTTATTAGATATATTTTTAATAAGTTTAATTTTTTTAAGAGTGAATGGAAGTATGGATAAAAATCCAAATAGAAATCTCAAAAAAACTAAATTATAATAATTTAAGTATTCATTCAATAATTTTGCATTTGTCCATGCAATTCCCCAGCTTAACATGGCTAAAATCATAAGAAAATATATTGTTTTATTAGTTAATTGATTTTCTTTTATTGATTTCATTTAAAAGTTGATCTACTGACTTATAATTGGGGTTAATTTCTTTCGCTTTATTTGCATGTTTTAGAGCTTCATTTAGTTCATCGTTAAATAAATACATTTCAGATAAAATTGCATGAAATTTTCCTATTTTTTTAGGATAAAAAGATACAACTCTTTCTAAATGATTTATCGAATGATTATAATGACCTGAATGATAGTATTTTAGACCTGATGCTATTGAATATTTAATTATTCCATGAAAAATAAATGATAAAATAATAATTGAACATATAAGAATCTTTTTGGCATTTGAGTAATTACTTATAACTTCAAATATGAAGTATGTGGATATTAGTGAAATTCCATATGACATAAAATGTCCCATTCCATATAGACCATCTATTGAAAATCCTAATAAAAGAGTACCTATTAAAATTATAATATCTTTTTTTCTTATAGATTTGAATGTTTTAGAAATATTTTTATGAGTAAATCTATCATTCTGTGGAAGAAAATGATTGATTTTGTAGGATTCTTTAAATGGATTTTCAAATTTATATGATAATGAGTTGCTTGGACATCCTTGAGTGCAGTTTAAACAAGATGTGCAATTAGAGCTAACAACTTTATTAAATTTATTAATTTCATAGCTTACATCAATTCCAATAGGACACTGGTCTGTGCAAACATGACAAAAAGTACATTCACCTGTTTTTCGAACTTTAAAAAAAGAAAGTGAGGTAGGTATTTTAAGGAATGCGCCCCATGGACAAATAAATCTGCAAAATCCTTTTTTACCTAAAAAATAAACGATTAAAAAGCCATCAATAAAGAAAGTTAATGTTCCAATAATAAAGTTCGGTAAAAAGGCCCATATATCTGGTTCGTTTAAAATTATTTGAATATTAGACCATGGATTTTTAAATGCGTGTAATATGTTGGGAAGTATATAAAAGTTTAATAGTATGATTAATGGCAATATTGTTACTAGTTTAGAATCGATGGTTTTTGGCTTTATATTTAACTTTTTAAGTATAGACCAAGATAGTTCTTGTATAGCTCCAAAATGACAAGCCCAGCCACAAAAAAATCTACCGAAAAAAAGAGTAAATGAAAATGCTACAATAACTAAAATTACTCCAGCATTAATTACTCCTAATTTTATAAAAGAATGAAAAAATTCTTGGAAATCAATACTTCCAACCTTTTCACTACCAAAATAATATACATGTAAAAGAATTAATACATGGATTAAGAATAAAGATCCAAAGCGAGCTTTTTGAACCATTAATCTAAAAATATAAAATTAATTAACATTGTTATATCAAGGATATTTAAACTTTTTGAAAAGTCAAAATCTCCTGCCCATAAATAAGTTTCAGAGATGCTATTTTCATCTAAGATTGTATATACAATATCAACAATATCAATGATATTAGTAAATGAATCGTTATTTACATCTCCTTTGGGTCCAACAAATCCAATGTCTTCAACAATTTTATAAAGTAAGTTTGTTTCAAAAGGACCTTCATAGTAGTTAATTTTAGGCTGATTAGTACTTACATCCATACTCGGCCATTTCACTGTGATTCCATTAATTGTAGTATTATTTCCTATACCAAAATGCAATCTGAGGGGGTCCATGCTTCCATGTCCTTTGCCAGCAATAACTTCTCTAGAAATATTTTTATCTGATAGATGAACTATAACACGCGCTCCAATAGCAGAATGATTACTTTGTAAAGTCCAGGTGTCATCATTTTCAAGGCCAATTTTAGCGCCTTCAAGTGATATTGATACCCAATTATTTGTAAAACCTAATGAGTCGCTTGCAATATTTTTATAAAGTAAACTAGTATATTTATACCCAGGGACATCTTGTACTCCAACATCAAAAGCCATTAATAAGCCAGGTGTAAACATATCTAACCATCCATCATTATTATAATCTACGGGCACTACATCTTGCGTGGCAGATAGATAGTTTGCATTGAAAGAATTATCCCAGTCTTGTCTGCTTTGTCCATTTGGATTTAAAAATAAATCATCTTCTCTTTTAAAATTATTAGACCATATATCTATATAACCATCATTATTGAAATCTCCCCATCCAGCTCCATTGCTTAAAGAGTCTGACTCAAGATTTAAATCTTCAGCTATATTAATGAAATTATTTTCATTATTTTGGTACAATCTATTTTTACCCCAATTTGTTAAGTATAAATCAAAATCATCATCATTGTCATAGTCTGCCCAAGCTGCTCCATATCCAGTACTTCCATTTACATCACTACTAGCGTCATCTAATCCAAATAACTCAGAACTTTCAATAAATAATTCTTCTGGATTGCTATTGTAGATTATTTCGTCTCCTGATTTAGTAAGTGTTTGATTTACAAAAAGCCAATTTTTATCAAGTTTTCTTGGAATGTATACATCTTGATCTCCATCATTATCAAAATCAACTATTGCTAAAGTTCTAGATGAGCTTGAATCATCTAATCTTGAGTAGGAGTAAGAATTAACAAATTGTATATTTTCAGAATCATCATATCCATTGTTTTTATAACAATAAAATTGAGTATCACCCTCTTTTTCTATTGCTACAATATCAAGGTCTCCATCTAAATCAACATCAAGTAAGCCTTGGCTATGCAAGTAAATGAGTTCATTTGAATCAAGATAGTTTGTTCTTTCAAAACGATTATTACCTTTATTTAGAAGGGCTATATGAGAAAAATCATTATCAAAGTAGTAGCGCCATTTTAAAATATCTGGATATCCATTGTTATCTAAGTCTCCAACAACTACACCACGGCTTCCTGAATTATTTATAGAGTTTGTTTGGGTTCTTTCAATAAATGAATGACCAATATTTTCAAAATAGTGACCGCTTGTATATCCATAATATAAGTCCATGTCACCATCTAGGTCAAAATCTGCAAAAGTGCCTCCTTTTGCCTTCATATATTCATAGTCATCATTTAAGTCATGCACAAATGCATTAAATAGGCCGCTTGTTAGATCTTGGTGAGGGGGTTCAGTGTAATAATTATAAAACAAAGGTTCGGATAATGGGAATGATATATCATCAATCCATGCACAATCGTTATCTGAAGCGGTACTTCCATCAGCTTCATCTTTTATAAAAGACCATGAGAAATTATATGTTCCAGATTCTACAAATAGTTCATACTCAATCCAAGGTGAAGAACCATTTGTATTTGTTTGAAATTGTTCTTGAGGATTTCCATTTATATAAAAGATTAAGCCATCATAAAATTCATTTCCTGAAGTGCTATATTCTGCATCAACCCTATACCAAAAACTAACATATCCAGAATTCATTATATTTAAATCTATACTAACTGTACTATTTTGATTATCATCAATTTCTCCCGACTTTATACTAAATTGTCCAGTGTTTGATGATGATGGACTAATGGACCAATTTGCGTCTCCACTTAAGTTGAAATTAATATCTTCAAACTCATTATTTTCAAAAGTTATAAAAGATTGACCTTGAGGTATATATAAGTTCCCATTACTATTAGTAACTCTAAAGAAAACACTTGAAAATAAATATGATATTCCAGCTATTATTAGAAGTATCAAGAAAATTCTAAATGATTTTAATTCTAAATTTTTCATAAACACAATTTAATTTAATTAAATTTTTTTTTTATCAAATCTTTTGTAATAATGTGCAACTTAATTCAATTTCTGACATTTTTGACATATGTAGGTTCCTCTTCCAGCTACTTTAATTTTAATAATCTTGTTATTGCATCTTTTGCAATTTTGATCTACTCGTCCATAAACATTCAATTTATTTTTATATGTGCCAGATTTCATATTGTCAAATTTAAAATTAATTATTGTTGTTCCATGGTGGTTGATAGAGTTTTTTAATGTTTCAATTATGTTTTTATGCAGGTTTTTACAATTAAGTTTTGATAATGTTGAAGATTTTTTCAATGGATGGATTTTAGATTTCCATAGCACTTCATCGATATAGATATTACCAAGACCACAAATAAAACCTTGGACCAGTAGTAAGTTTTTCATTTGACAATTTTTTTTAGTAAGATTTTCTATTACCCAATTATTAGTAAAATTAATATTAAATGGGTCTATGCCAATTTTATTTTTTATGAAGTTTATAGATTCATGATAGTAAAAACCTCCAAATTTTCGTACATCTTCAAAACATAAATATTCATTATTATTTATAGTGAAATAACACCTTATGTATTTATTTTTTTTATATATTTTTGATAAGTATAAGTATCCTGTCATTCTTAAGTGAAATGATAAATACATTTTATCTAGTTTGATAATTATGTATTTCCCAATTCGATAAACGGAACATATTTTTTTATTAAAAATTGTTCTTTTTAGCAACAATTTATTTTCTTTATTATATAGTACTTTATTGTTGTAAAGCTTAAAATTTGTAATTTTTTTTGTTTTTAAGCCTTGAAGTGAGTTGACGACAGTTTGAACTTCAGGTAGTTCAGGCATTTATTCTTCACCAGGAGCATGGTATTTATTACAGTTGCTACACCAAGCTAATTTTTTTGCTTCTTTTTCAGCTGTTTCTTTATCGTGATAAGTTTGACAATTTGCGCACCAAACTTTATTTGTTGAAATCGAAGAGTCTTCATTTTTAAGTGAATCAATTGCTCCATATATTAAATATATAGAGGATGAAAACACTATGATTACAACTATAGTCCCTATTATATCAGACAAAGAAAGCTTTCTCTTTAAGTTTTTGTTTTTCATAAATTAAATTTAATACAAAAATAATTTATCTGAAAGCGTTATGCTATTGCAGATCCGTAAACATACAAGTATTGTTCAATAGATAGAAAGCAAGTTTTCCCCATATTCTCATATATTTGCCCAGTATCTTTGAACTGTGTGTTTTCAAGTAAGTTAAACTCTAATACAAGATTACCTTTTAGCTCATTGAATTTTATGAACTTATACTGTCCAATTCCAAATTCAGTTCGCAAAATAATATTTGGTTTATCATTGCATAGCATCATTAAATATTTAGCATTTTCCTGATCTTTTACAATCTTTTGGTTAACATTTTTTTTGGTATTGTTTGAAAGTTTCATAATGTCTCCTTTTTGTAAATTTCTAAAAAAGTTTTTTATATTTTTGTGTTTTTAATCACAAGATGTATTTTTTGTGATATTAATCAAATAAGTATACTCTTTTTTTAAAAAAATTCTTAAATTTATACTAATTGAATAAGTGATTATTTTTTTAATATTTATATTTTAAGTATATTAAATTATTTATATAAATATAGATTACTTAAAGTAATACTTTAATAAAGGTTTTAGCGTATGAATGAACATAATCCAAAATATAAAAATAAAATTTCTATAAATGATTATAGAAAAAAATATACTAATTCTGTGCTCGATTCAGACTCTTTTTGGGAAGATAAAGCTAATCGTTTGCATTGGTATAAGAAATGGAACAAAATTTCAGATGTTAATTATTTAAATGCTGATATTAAATGGTTTCAAGGAGGAGTATTAAACGCGTGTTATAATTGCTTAGATAGAAATATAGAAAATGGATATGGTGATAAGACTGCTATTGTATGGGAAGGTAACGATTCAGCTGATTGTATGTCAATAACTTATAATAAGTTGCTCAGTGAGGTTTCTAAGTTTGCCAATGGTTTAAAAAGTATAGGTGTTAAAAAAGGAGATAGAGTTTGCATCTATATGCAAATGATTCCAGAGCTTGCTGTAGCAATGCTTGCATGCGCTAGAATTGGTGCAGTGCATTCAATTGTATTTGGAGCTTTTTCATCTGAGTCACTTGCTGATAGAATTAATGATTCAAAATGTAAGGTTTTAATTACTCAAGATACTGGAATTAGGGGAGATAAACTTGATATACCTATGAAGGTAAATGCTGATAATGCCGTGAACAGTTGCCCCTCAATTGAAAATGTGGTTGTTGTTAAAAGAACTGGCGCTGAAGTTTACATGGAAGGTGGTCGCGATATTTGGTGGAATGATTTAACCCATGGTGCTGATGATACATGTGAGCCTGAATACATGGATGCAGAAGACCCCTTATTTATTTTATATACATCAGGATCAACGGGTCAACCTAAGGGTGTTTTGCATACGACAGGTGGTTATATGGTTTACGCTTCTTACACTCATCAAGAAGTTTTTGATTACAAGGATGGAGATATCTATTGGTGTACTGCAGATATTGGCTGGATAACAGGCCATTCATATATTGTTTATGGTCCATTATCTAACAGAGCTACTACTGTAATGTTCGAAGGAGTGCCAAATTACCCTGATTTTGGACGATTTTGGGAGATTGTAGATAAGTATAAGGTGAATATATTTTATACAGCTCCAACAGCTCTTAGGGCTTTGATGAAAGAAGGTGATAGCTATGTTGAAAAGCATGATCTCTCATCCCTTAAAGTTTTAGGAACAGTTGGAGAAACGATTAAAGAGCCAGAGTGGATGTGGTATTATAAGGTAGTAGGCAAAGAAAAGTGTCCTATTGTAGATACATGGTGGCAAACTGAAACAGGTGGAATTTTGATTTCTCCATTACCTGGCGTTACAAATCTTAAACCAGGCTCGGCAACATTGCCTTTATATGGTATAGAGCCAGTTATTCTAAACGAAAATGGTGAAGAAATTAGTCAATCTCCCGCTGAAGGATACTTAGCTATCAAACAATCTTGGCCAGGTCAAATGCGTACAGTTTATGGTGACCACAAAAGATTTTATGATACTTATTTTTCTCAATTTAAAGGATATTATTTCACTGGAGATGGAGCTAAAAGAGATAAAGATGGCTATTATTGGATTACAGGTAGAGTAGATGATGTGCTTAATGTATCTGGGCATCGATTAGGAACAGCAGAAATTGAAGGTGCTATAGGAGCATATGATAGCGTAGCAGAAGCTGCAGTTGTAGGATATCCGCATGATATTAAAGGTCAAGGTATTTATGCTTATGTAACTTTAATGACAGGTGTTAGTGAAAGTGATATGATTGTATCTGGAATAAAAAATAAAGTAAGAGAAATTATTGGTCCTCATGCAACTCCAGATCAAATTAAGTTTACTCCAGCATTACCTAAGACAAGATCAGGTAAAATTATGAGGAGAATTCTTAGAAAAATAGCTGAAGGAGATACAGATAATTTAGGTGATATCTCAACATTAGCCGATCCTTCAGTAGTAAAGGAGTTAGTTTGATAAATATTAGTAATAGGTTTGTGATAACAAAGTTACCTCAATATTCAATGGTATTATTTATTTTTTTAAATATTATAGCTATGTTTTTATATACCGGAGGAAATATGAATGATCCAAATCAGATAGGCTATTCTTTTGTGAAAAATTTCTTTAGTGATCTTGGGCGTAGGTATAGTTATTCAGGGAACTCCAATCTTATTTCATGTGTTTTGTTTAATTTTAGCCTATCTATAATAGGTATAACATTTTTTATTCTTTTTTATAGGATAAGAAGTTACTTTTTAAAAAACAAATTACTAATCTCATTAGCAACATTTTTTGGCATGTATTCAGGGATTTCATATGTAGGAGTCGCGTTTACACCTGCTGATTTACTTCTTGAAGAGCATATATTTTTTGCTCATTGGGCATTTAGGTCATTGTTTATTTCCTCAATTTTTTATTCATTATTAATTTTTAAAACTAAAGGATTTGAAAATAAGTATGCGTATGGTTTTGTTTTATTTGGTTTAATGGTGTTTAGTTATGTTATCTATTCAGAGGTTATTTTAGAAGACCCTAGAATAAATCCGAATGTACTAGTGAATCATGTTGTGGCTCAAAAAATGATAGCTTTTTGGATACTTTTTTCTGTTTATATATATTCACTTGGTCTTGGAAAATATTTATTTAATCGTAATTCATGAAAATATATTTTGCAGCATCAATAAGAGGCGGAAGAGATGATATGTTAATCTATTCTGAGCTTATTAAATTATTACAAAAATATGGAACTGTTTTAACAGAGCATGTTGCAGATAAAAATCTAAATGATTTCGGTGAGTCTTCATTAGATGATGAGAAAATTCATGATAGAGATATGAATTGGTTGCTAGAATCTGATATCGTAATAGCTGAGGTTACAAATCCAAGCTTAGGTGTCGGATATGAAATTGGTAGAGCTATTGAAAATGATAAAAAAGTAGTATGTCTATATAAAGTTAAAGAAAACAAAAAAATCTCAGCAATGATTTTAGGATCAAATAAAATCAAATCTTTTAATTATCACACTCTTCATGAACTTGAAAACTTTTTGAATAAAATTTTTTAATCATTAACAAAAAAGCCTTCATAAAGAAGGCTTTTTTACTGCGGGATGGACGAGGATCGAACTCGCAACTTCCGGCGTGACAGGCCGGTGCTCTAACCAGTTGAACTACCACCCCCAAATCATTTTTTATAAAAAATAGATAAAGGTATTATTATCAGATATCCAATTAAAAGTATTATTGGAGCAACTTTAGTTGACTGAATACTTGTAACTTCACCATAATACATTAATAGATAACCAAAACAAATTGTTAAAAAACCTAGGCCAAATAAAATATAATTAAACTTATTAAGTGGCCATTTTACTGAATTCTTATTTTTATCCACTTTCACAGTATTAAAAAATTAGTTTCGATTAAACTATCATTGCAAGAAATAAAATTCTTATTTTAAAATACTTCAAAAAAAGGAAAAACATACTTTTTAATATAAAATGAATAAAAATAAATTAATATTATTATCTATTCCAACTGTGATTTTTATTTTTATATTTTTTTATGGCCTTATATTGTCTTTAAATGTTAGTTGTAATCATGTATCTTCTAAAATTACTATTCCTAAAGGTGCGTCATTAAATGAAGTGGCTAATATATTAGAATACAATTTATGTCTTGATTCATTTATATTTAAAACTGCCATGTTTATGACATATAATGAAAAGAATATTAAATATGGAAGATATGATCTAAAATCTGTTAATAATGTAAGTGATCTAATTACATTGATAACATCTGTATCAAAAGATAGAGTTAGGATTACAATTTTTGAAGGACTTAAAATTCAAGAAATTGCTTTAATTTTTAAAGATAAGATGGATATTGATATTGAAAAATTTCTTGAATTATGTTATGATAAAAAATTTATTAAAGAATTAGGTCTTGAATCAAAGATACCTAAATTAGAAGGTTATCTTTATCCAGATACATATATTTTTTTAAAATCATTTACAGAATCTGATATAATTGAAGTGATGGTAAGGCAATTTATTTATAATTATGATAAATATGTTAAAAATAAAACAAATTTAAATATGCATCAATTGGTTACTTTAGCATCAATTATACAAGGTGAGGCTGTTTATGATGATGAAATGAAAATAATATCGTCAGTTTATCATAATAGATTAGATAAAGATATGTTATTGCAAGCTGATCCAACGGTGCAATATTTGTTTCCAAAACAAAAGAAAAAAATATTAATTAAAGATACTGAAATTAAAAGTCCTTATAATACTTATTTAAACAAAGGCTTACCTCCTGGACCTATAAATAATCCTGGAATAGAAGCAATAGTTGCGGCAGGTGATCCTGCTAAAACTGATTATTTTTATTTTGTATCAGATAAAAAAGGTAGGCATATTTTTAATAAAACTTATAAAGCACATTTGAAATCTAAATAATAATGAAACTTGATAATTTAAATAGTAAGCAAAAAGAAGCAGTTACAAAAATAGGTGGACCTATTTTAGTATTTGCAGGTGCTGGTAGTGGAAAAACTAGAGTTTTAACGCATAAAATTGCATATTTGATTGATAATATAGGATTACCTCCAGAAAATATATTAGCAGTTACATTTACCAATAAGGCGGCACAAGAAATGAAAACAAGAATTGTAGAATTAGTAAATCATGATATATCAGGGATATCTATTGGGACTTTTCATTCAATTTCTGCTCAATTATTACGTAAAAATATTTCAAAAATTGGATATAATAGTGATTTTACAATTTATGATCAGCAAGATTCAAAATCTGTGGTTAAGCAAGTCATAAAAGATTTTAATTTAGATGTTAAACAGTTTGATCCTAAAACATATCAGATTAAAATTAGCAATGCGAAGAATTCTATGAAAAATCCTGATTATTTTAAAGATTTATCAGAAAATTATTCTGATAAAATGTTTTATCAAATTTATTTAAAATATCAAGAAATCTTAAAAAAAAATAACTCAGTAGATTTTGACGATTTATTAACCTTGCCTTTAACTATTTTTGAAAATCATCCAGAATGTTTAAAGTTTTATCAAGATAAATATAAATATGTATTAGTTGATGAATATCAAGATACAAACAAGCCGCAATTTGAATTTATTTACTCAATATCTTCACTACATAAAGATATTTTTGTTGTTGGTGATGATGATCAATCTATTTATGGATGGAGAGGAGCTGATATATCAAATATTTTAAATTTCAAGGATGCTTTTGGTAAGGCAACCATTATAAAGCTTGAGCAAAACTATAGATCTACTAAAACAATTTTAGATGCTGCATGGCACGTTGTTTCGAGAAATTTAAATAGAGCGGATAAAAAACTTTGGACCGACAATTCAGAAGGAGAATTGATTGATATTGTTGAATCTTTTGATGAAAGATTTGAATCAAAGCAAGTTTTTGGTAAGATTTTAAAATATAAAAATGAGTTAGATAATGTTGCTGTTCTTTATAGAACAAATTCTCAAAGTAGAATTATTGAAGATGAATTAAGAAAGGGAGGTATTGCCTACCAAATTATTGGAGGAGTTAAATTTTATGATCGTAAAGAAATAAAGGATGTTTTAGCATTTATTAAATTAATAGTTAATCACAATGATTCAGTTAGTTTAGAAAGAATAATTAATTTTCCTCCAAGAGGACTTGGGAAAACAACAATTGATAAAATTCGTAGTATAGCAAATGATAATAGTAGTAGTATTTTTGAAGAAATAAAGAATATTGAAAGCTTAAATTTATCAATTAAGCAAAAAAAGAGTTTGAATGATTTTTATAATTTAATTAAAAATTCTGCTAATAGATTAACAAGAGATAAGGGGTCAGTAATAGTTAGAAATCTAATTAAAGAAATAAATTTAGAAAATTTTTATCATAAACAAGATACAGTTGATGCTAATGAAAGATGGAAAAATATAGAAGAATTAGTTCTTGGTATAGAAGAATATGAATCATCTAAAGATGATTTTTCATTGGTAGGTTTTTTAGAGGAGGTATCTTTATTGACAGACATTGATAGATGGAATAAGGATGAAAAAGCTTTGACAATGATGACTATACATAGTTCTAAGGGGCTTGAATTTGATTATGTTTTTATTGTTGGTCTAGAAGAAGGATTGTTTCCAATTATACGAGATTTTGATGATAATGATTTAGAAGAAGAAAGAAGATTATTTTATGTTGCTTTGACTAGATCTAGGAAGAAAGTTGTTCTTAGTTATGCTAAATCAAGGAGGAGTTTTGGACGAAATTTGACAATTTCAAAACAATCTCGTTTTTTAAATGAGATTCCTGATAGATTGATTAATAATAAAATTAATAATAAAAGTACTATAAGTAGTAATGATTATAAAGATAAGCGTGTTCATGTTATAGATAAAGGCAATGTTGTTGAACATAAGGTTTTTGGAAGGGGTGTCATAATAAATGTAGATGGGGTAGGAGATAGTGCTAAATTAACTATTAGATTTGCAAATAATGTTTTGAAGAAGTTAATTTCAAAGTATGCTAATCTAAAAAAAATATAATTAGAGGAATATATGGATAAATACCTAGAAGATTT